>ULLR01027735.1_pt1 | contig 22125 bp, 32 predicted proteins | sample 1951381 | NCBI WGS metagenome assembly ULLR01 (sample SAMEA4835523, study PRJEB28245) | human gut metagenome | biome: gut microbiome; material: fecal sample | place: Denmark | collected 2008
GGTTTTTTTGTTGACTGTCCGCAATGAAAACAGTAGCTTGAAGACAGGAGAAAACAGCATGAAAAACCTGTCGAACTACATCGAAACCGTTGGTTTTCTTAAAGAAGGCGACAACTCCGCCGCCGCACGGGGTTTCGACACCGCCTTTCTCGCCTGGCTGTGCGCGCCCAAAGACCTCGACCGAGGCAAAATACTGAACTTCGCATTGGTCTCAGCGATCGGAAACGCCGCCGGCAAACTGTCCGCAGCAGCAGGAAACCGACGCCTCGACAATATTTGCCGCACCGATGCTCCGGAAGCCGGTTTTGTCCGTTTTATCAGGCAGGAAGAAAACTCAAAGGCTTATCCCGAAGCTTCGCTTTACATCGACAAACACGGCAAAGAGATTTTTCGTATTCTCAAAAAAATTCATAACCTTAAGCGCAGCGGCTGGCTGGTCGGCGGCGTTTTAAGTCCTGAATCCGTTGCCGAACACAGCTTTTCGTTGGCTTTGTCCGTGTTGCTGCTCGCACCGGAAAACATAAACAGAGACAAAAGTGTCGCCATGGCATTGCTCCATGATCTTCAGGAAATTCACACCGGCGACCTCATGCCGTATGACAACATCAGTCCGGAAGAGAAGGGACGTCTGGAACTGAATGCAGCCCGAAAGATTGCCCTGACACTGCACAAGCCGGAAATACCGGAACTGTTTGTGGAATATGAAAAAAGCGTCACGCCGGAAAGCCGCCTGGTCAAAGATCTCGACCGTCTGGACGCCGTTCTGCTCGCCGCCTATTATGACCGGCACCGCAGCACACCGTACCCGCTCTTGCCCGAATTTTTGTCCTATGCCGAGAAAATATACCTCGGTGGCTACGGCTGCAATATTGTCAAAGACACATACAACCTGCTCAAAAACGAAAACGGCAACCAATCTTGTGCAAATCGCTAATAGGCGTTGCCGCTTTCGGCCTTTTCTGTTATTAACGATAAAAAAGAACCTTTCGGAGAAAACATCATGAAGAAAAACACCGCCCTTTATATTCTGGCCGTTATCATCTGCCTGTTTCTGGCGGCCTTTGTCTTTCATGTTCCGGCACTCAGACACCTTTTCCACAATCTTTACGGCATGCTGCAAAGCCCTTATATCCTAGTTTCGGCAGCCGTCTGTGCATTTCTGTTCATAAATACCAAAAACTATTGGCTGATTATTGCCGGCTGCGGTATTGCAGCAGCTCTGATAATTCAGTTTGCCGTCATCGGACACGGAGCAGGGCTGTACACCATAGCTGTCCGCGCTCTGGCTTTTGTTACCGTCGTCTATCTGCTGAATCTGGTTAAGGTTATTTTTGCCAAATAAACAACCGCCGTTTGTCTCATTTTCAATACCGAACGTATTTATAAAAGGCGGTCGATATTTTCTTCTTTACATTTCCGCATTCAAAAGATAAGCTGACTGCAGACGCGCAAACAACGCGTCCAGGGCGTCAGAAACCCTTTTAAATCCAGTCGTTAGCATAACGACTTAAAATTTTATGCCGACTTCTTATGTCTATATTGGACGGATGTCGGCTGAATAAGGCTTTGTGCCAAATAGGCCGAGCCGTCTTGGATTTATACGGTTTCTGAACATCCGCCCGCTTTTCTAAAAGCGGGTTTGTTTTAACTGAAAATTAAGGATGTTCTGAAATGAAAAAAATTGCGATAGCGGCCGCTTTAAGCGTAGCGCTTTCGGCCTGCACCTCATTAACCTATCAGGAAAGAAACACCTTGCGCAGCCTTCAGGCTCAGGGGATAACCGTTGATAAGCCGCTCGGCGGCTGGGAATCTCCGGCCAGTCCGGCAGGAGCGGGACTATTGAACATTTTGCCGGGCTTTGGCAACTTTTATCTGGCTTCCGGCAATGGCGGCGACAGCAATCATTATCTTTATGGCTTTCTGAATCTGCTGACCTGGCCGATTTCCGTCGTCTGGGGCATTCCGGAAGCTGCCGTGGATGCCAATCGCATAAACGAACGCGAGTTGATTTACTATTACACCTTCAATCCGGCCGGGCAGGAAGCGCTCCGAGCCAAAGGTTATGAAATTACGGCGTCGGGACGTCTGGCTGCCGTTCCAGCAACAGGGAAAAATAGATAATACTCAAACCAGGCTTTGTCCCGGTTTTTTTTACATTTGTTTCCGGTTAAACGGAACAAGCGCCCAGAACGAAGAGAAGCTATAAAATATCACATAAAATAATTTTGCTCGTTCTCAGCCGCCATATTTTTGACAATATATTGATTTTACAAAAGAATCGCAAACAATATACCGTTTTATTACGTCACGGCGCTCCAACGCTGCCATCTAATGCCGCCGTTGCGCATTACACAAATTGCGGTAACAGTTTTCTTTGCGACAGTTAACTTTTGACAAAACGCATAACCAATTGAAAAGACAAGAATAATAAGAGGGAACACACCACTTGACAAACATATATTTGTCGCATAATATATGTTATGTATATAAGCACATCTACATAACTAAAAAAATCATTGAAAATCAATTTACTAAATATTTACGAGTTATGTATAATAAATTAAGTCTTTGTTATTAATTCAAAAAAATACGGTTCAAAAATGATAGACTTAAAAAACATCGAAAATATTAAAGCAAATATAAATAAAAAAATAATTAAAATCTCTGCAGAAATAAAAGAACTCGAACAACTCTCATCAGAATTAAACAACACTGCTGCAGAACACAACAGAGAAGCAATAAAACGCAACCCCTATATCGTCAAACGTGTTATAAAACACATCGCTAACGGTATGTGCCAACGTGATGCAATTCTTCTTACTGCCGATGAACTCGGAGAACCAACCTCACGCGTTGAAGTGCTTTTTAAAGACCAAAAATATTTCATGTCGGCCTTGTTATTATTTTCCAAAAAATACGCTTGCGAAAGACTGAAAAAAGCTGGTTATACTGCAAAAGAAATAGGAAAAGTGCTGGGCGTATCAGAAAACCACATTTACAAGTTATTAAAAGCCGTCCCTAATTTCTGGGGTCTACGCTTTTAATTTTCCCAGTAATTTTCAGAAGTTACCGGGTTAAAAAGAAAGGGGGCGTGCGCCCCCCTTCCCACTTGATTACAACAAGATAATCAAGATTTTAATGATTAATTTTATTAATAAAATAATCATTTTGACTCCTTTCTTGTTGCGAAAGGAGTTGATAAACCTAAAAAAGCAATTAATTATCTATATTGACAACAAAAGCTTTATAGGCTATCATATAACCATCATGAGAGAAGTTATACGTCAACTCCTTTCAGACGTTAAAAAGGCTTGATGCTGCAACATCAAGCCTTTTTCTTATATCACACTAGCAAAAGAAATCAAGACATTTGTCTACAAAGTCTTTTTTAGGCTGCACAGAGCGTTTTTTCTTTTTTAAGGTAGTTTTCCGCTTGTAAGACGTTTTCGCTCTGGCTGCCGATTTTTTCCGCGTTTTTGTCGTTCTTTTTGCCATATTAACCCCCGATTAGTGATGTTAAGATGTTGATGATTGCTTCAGGCGCGGACAGCGCACCGGTAAGAACGCCGGCAATTGCCGTCGCGATTCCCGCCCAAAAGCCCCGATTTTTCAATTTACTTAAGATTGAAACCAGCATTTTTTCTGTATCTCCTGTATTTCTTTGACTTCGTGTTCGATGATTGCGCAACGCTTGTCAAAACGGCCGTACAACAGCAAAACGGCGACCAGCGTTGGCGAATTTCCCAAAATATTTATAAAAAGCTCTTCCATGTCTATTTGACCTTTTTGTAGATATAATAAGCCCCCAAGCCAAGCGCGACTAATAGCGTTTTATCCCACCAGCTGACATTCGTTCCGGAAGAACTGTCGACAACCGGCTCGTCCGTCGCTTTTTCGTAGACAATACCGATAACAAAACTTGCTAAACCGCTTGCTATCCAACCTAAAACCGGCATTTTTTAATCTCCTACGCGTAAAAAGTATGATTCCCAATACTGGCGACTTGCGTCATTTTTGACGCCCAGGACGGAACCTTTGACAAGGAACCAAGTGCCAGATAATTCGTTGCGCCGTTCGTAATGTCCGGCATGGTTCCGGCATAAATGGCCTTTGCCAGCGATTGCGCTAGGGCGAAATTGCTGTCTGCAGATGTTACGGCTAAAAGTTTTGGCCGGTTCGGGTCGTCGGCGTTCCAGCAGCTGAACTGATATTTTTTTAAAACAACGTCTTTCGGCGTTGCACCGTACCAGCTCCCAGCTTTAACGCGATTCATGATAACATGACCGACGGCGCGCATGCCCGTTGCCCCCTCGCCTCTGGCTTCGCCCCACATTGTCCGCGCCATGTAATCAATTTGTTCGTCGTCGTTCGTCAAAATCTTCTTCCCTGATAGAAAAATCAGGTAACCTACAAAACCAAAAAACAAGGCTGCTTTTAGATTACCTGCCAAGTTCCGCCTCCAGCTCATTTATACGAGCGCGCCAAGTTGCCCGTTGTCCGATAATATCCGCATATTCTTCAGGCGTTGCCGCCCCCTCGGCGATTTTGATAACGGCGTAATCCGTTTCTGAAAGCTTTTTCTTTAATTCGATGATTTCGGCGGCCGCCAATTCTGCAGCGGTCGGCGCCGGAATAGCAACAATAACATAGTCATCGCCCTGTTTTGTTATAGTCGCGCCATTTTTGTAACACCAGATAGCCGCGGACGTGTAGTTTTCTTTTGTTAGTTTTTCGCCTATTTTATGCTCCATAACCAAAAGCCCTCCAACAAGCAAATTGAGAATTAGAATCGCGCGCCCAAGATGATGTTGACATAAGTAAAAAACTTGTTTGAGTTAAGTTTTTAGCAGAACAGGCGCGGCCGTATGAATTAGAAGAGCTATTACAATCTGTTGTTTGGACTGTGTAAAAAATGTTGTTATTACTATCCATTTTCAAAGGCTTAAGTAATGGAATTTCAACAGTCCAGTCACCGCCGGCGCTTCCTCTGTTATACATTGCGCCTTGTTCTATCCAGCCGTCTGAATAAATTCTATACCAATGATTCCCGTCCGAATAGCTTTCAATAAGATATTTCTGCGGCGGATTATTTAGGCTTGTTCCGAATTGTCCAGGCATTAGTTTAAGCTCCCAATTACTAACGTATCGCCGTTGGTTCCGTAAACTGTAAACTCTTCGTTTAACTCGACTTCAAAACTTCCCTGCGGCTGCAGCTGCAGACCATTAGCGGCGCCGATGTACATCACATTCGCGCCGGTATTCTGGATAATTGACCGCCCCGCTGCAGGCACGGTGGCGACGCCATCGGTAATCGTGACGTTTGTTACAGCAAATGCCGAATAAGGCGCCGGCATCGTTTTAACAGTGCCGGAAACCGTCAAGCGTGAATCGTCAAAATAACCAATGCCGACGCCGACATCAACCCTTAACTGAGTTGCGCCAGGATTTCTGATAATAACGTAAGGTAAAACCTCATTGAAACGAACGCCCAAACCCTCGCCAAAATCTGTCTGCGAATTGTTGGCCGACCACATGATTTTAAAATCGAACGTTGCTGAATAACACCGAAAATAATTAAAGGGGTTATCCAGTTTAAAAGAACCTCCGGCGGGGATTTCTATTGTAAAACGCCTGAATGACGCCTGTTGCCGGCCGTTGTCGATGGGTAGTAATTCAGCCATAATATTTTATATCCTTTTCCAGAGTTTAGGAACAATAAAGGCGGCCAGAACAACAGCACCGACCATTAAAACCGGTTTCAGCTGCTGCAGAATGCCGCTTCCCTCCTGATATGCTGACTGGTAGGCGTTGGCAACATACGACAAGCTGTCGCCAAGGCTGGAGTTGGTTTTATTCATGGCATTGTTTGCAATTTCCGATGTCGCATTCAAAAAGCCGGTCAATTCTTCGCCGTACAAGCCATAAATTGTTGACGTGACATCGCGGCCGCCCTGAATGTTACCTTTTGCCAAGTCGCCCAGACTTTGCGACGTGTTTTGTGTTTGATTTGAAGTTACAGCAACTGCCATTTTAAACCTACTTTTTTTTCAAAATGCGATAGAAAAGCCAGCCAATACCGGCAAGAGCCAAAAGCTTTACTGTTCCGATGCTTCCGACGCCGGAAATATTAAAAATAGTTCCGTTTCGGATATCTCCGGACGTCGCGTCTTCCTGATTCGTGTTGCTGTAATCTAGGCTATAATCGCCAGACGGAACTGCTCCTGTCATGCTTCTACCTCACTGCTTTGTTAAACATTGCCACAACAGCCAGCAAGCCAAGGCTGCCGCCGATAATCCAGAGAACCGACGACGTCGAAATCTCGAAATTGCCGATTTTCAGAGTATCTGCAGCGGCCTTTTCTTCGGCCTGCTTATTCAGGGCGTCAACCTGGCCTTTCAAATACGCCGTTTCTTCGGAAGATTCATCGCCAAGAAAAGACTTATATATCTCTCCGGCACCTTTACCGGCGCTGATTACATTATCCAGCGTTATTTTATCCCACCAGCTCTTACTTTCTTCCGTTTCTTCTTTTTCCGCCATGTTGACCCCCTATTTTAAGCCGCGTTTACTGTGTCAATAACCTGCAGGTTTGTCGAAGTGACAAGCTGTTTAATGCGTGCCGGGCAGTTGTGAATTTTCAAGACCGGCATGTCATAACCTGCGGACGGTGCCGTCGTGAATGTAGTGCGGACGGACAATTCGGACGTGATGTCATTGACAAACAGACCGCTACTAATTGCGCCGGTCATGAAGTTGTGAACGAACGCGCCGGAAATGACGCCGTATCCCTCAAGGTTGTTGATGGCGTTGTTCACAGCAAGCGAAACCGTGCGGCTGATGTTCTGGTTGTTAATCAGGGTTTCGCCCTGGCTGATGACGCCGCCGCCGTTGTAAGCAATAGCCAGCAGGAACAAATCTTCAGCATTTTTCGGCAAGGTGTTAACCTGGCTCTGTCCAGTTCCCTGAAACGTCTGAAAATTGTTGTTAAACTGGATATAGCTGTCATTCCACTCGGCCTGAATATCCAAACGTTCAGAGTAAAGCGAAACGTCGGTAATTCCGGTTACTTCGGCCGCGGCGGTTATCTGTACAATCAGGCTACTGATTTTCTTTGACGGATTCGTTTCGCCCTGCTTACCGCAGCGCCAGGCGAATTCATCACGCGCCAGGCCGAAACGGTACAGTAAACGGCCAAGGTTCAGCGAAAAGACGTTAGTTAAAGCAGTCTGCTGAACGCGGGTCCCCAGAAAAGTAAACAAATCAGCAATCTGGCTTACAGATACGTCCAAAATATTAATACCATTAAGCAAAACCTTAATGTTCGGAATGCCGGCTTTACAGTTTGCCAGAGTAGCAGCAGCGCCAGAGTTCGTGAACTCAAGGTATAAATCTTTGATAACATTGAACGCGTTGACGTTGAAAGTCGTAACTGCTCCCGCAGTAATCGGCTTGCTTTCTTCAAGGTTTTTAATTGATGTCTGCATATTTCAGTCCCTTACTTCGAAGAAAGTTTAGACGAAATCCAGCTGTAAGCCCAAAAACCGACAACTGTGCCGATAGCATATTTCAAAATAGTTCTCATCGTATGACCTCACTTTGTGTTAGTATGAAAAAAACCATGTAACGAATCGGAGCGTTACACGGTTTTTTAAAAATGTCAAAAATGCTAAGTGTTTGATTTTCCTAAATACTGTTCCTATATAGGTAACTTAAAAAAAATCATGTTTTTAAAATTATTTTATTTCCGGCCTTGTAAATATACTGGAAATTATCCAGGGCGCGAAATCTGTCTCGGTACTCCCGGCCGATAATCTTCAGACCGACATCGATGTCGGCCGGCTCGCTGTGCCGGTAAAGGTACACGGCCGAACAGTTGGCCCGGAAAACATTATCGACAAGGTGCATGCGCTGCGACAAGCCGACGATATGGATTCCGGTATGCCGTCCCCTGCAGCACAGGTTTTTAAATCCGTTGCGCGGGTTTTTCAGGCTTTCGCCGGTTGGGAAACCTAAATCAAGTTCATCAACCGCAAGCGTTATCTGCGCGTTATGCTGAAAACCATAGCCCGATTGTATGGCCATGAGAAAATCAGACAGTTTCGACAGTTCGTCCGTTTCGCTGCCGGCGGCCGGATAATAAGCGATTTTAAACCCTTTTGCAAAGTCGGCGCGGACTTTCCGAAAAAGTTCCGGAAGTCCGGCAACCGCCTTAAATCCATCACTGGCGACCAGCCGCCGCAGGTCGTCGGCCAACGGTTCGAAGAAAATTACCCGGTTTAAGCAGCGAATTAGTTCACGGGCTTTTGTGGTTTTTCCGCACCCGGACGCGCCAAAAATCCCCAAACGCTGCGCTTGCCCGACTTCTGAACCTGTTCCGCACGTTGTTTTATTTTTCCTCTTAACCATATTTTCGCCTTTTCTGCTAGTGAAATTCCTGTCCAGTTGTAAACAATCGCGTTTGCTTCGCAGCTCGCAAATATGCTGATTAAAGCAAAATCGTGCAAAAGCTGCGTACGCCGGTCGATAAGAAACCGCAAAAAGCGGTATTTCTGCGCCATCTGATAGATTTTTCCGGCCGCCAGGCTTTGACCCTGCGCGCGCAACGTTTCAAAGGCGTCAAGGCTTGTTTGCGGCGATTTCAGAAATATTAAAAATTCATTAAAGGCCGATTCAAATTCGCCCTGGCTGTAATATCTGTCATCAGTCGGCGTCGTCATCGCCCCAGAGCCAAGCGGCAAGCCCGCTAGGTCTGAACTCTCCGGCGCCGGGTTTTCCGGCAGCGGCTGCAGGTTGTCCGTCTGTCCGTCCGACAGTTGAATTTCTTCTGACGTCTGTTCGTTCATCGTTTTTTACCTCCGTTTTTGCGGCCGGAACCATTCCGGCCGGTTTGTTGATGATAGTTTCCTGATTTTCTGCCGCCAGCGGCCGCATTTCGTAGCCGTTATAAGCATACACGCGGCCAGATTTTAAAACCGGCAGCGCTTTTCGGCTTACGTTTGACGAAAAAGTCAAACGGCAGCCCGTTTCGCAATAGGTGTAAAGGTTCCGGTTCTTATTGACCCGGATTTCCTGTTCTTCCCGCCCGCATACCGGGCATTTAATCAGCCCCGCTATTTCCGACATTGTTTTCCCCTTTTTCCTTATCCTCAAGCTCGTTAATAGTCGCGGCCGCGACATCTTCCCACTTTCGGCCGGGCATATTTGCCAGTTTCCCGGCAAATTTCATCAAAATTTCGGTCAATTTCTTTTTAGTTTTAATCGGTTTCATTTTTTTCTCCTATAATGACTTGTAAAAACAATAAAAAATGATAAGTAAAATAATAACTTGTATTAACCATGTCATGCGTTACGCTCCTCTTAAAATTTGCCCCTTAAGAACTTTTGTAGCTGATTCAAAAACCAGCTTAGCACCGTGCAAAGTAAACCAGCCGGACACTTTTTGAGCTTCGCCGTCAAGGCGCTGTTTGCCTAGTTTACCGATTGGCTGTAAAGCAAAATATCCACCTACTTTGCTAAATCTGACCCATGGTTCAAGCTCCGGGAAAGCCTCAAAAAAGGCCGAAACAAGGCAAAAATCTTCAAGTTCAGTTTGCGTAGGTGCCGCCCCTACCTCTTTTGCCGAGTTTTCGGCGACGGTATCAGCGTCGCCGCCCGGCATTGTCCGACCGGACGCAACGTCGTCCGGTTCCATATACTTAGAGTTAACTCTAGGGGTATGATTTAAAGACCCCGTCTCGCGTGTGTTTAAATTTAAATCTTGGTATTTAAATCTTATATCCTTATGCGGGGTCTCTTTTAAAGACCCATGGGACTCATTTAAAGACCCCTTAGGGGACTCATTTAAAGACCCCTTAGGGGTCTCATTTAAAGACCCCTTAAGAGGTGCGCCGGCTAAAATCTCCCCAGATACCCGGCGCTTTTTCAAACCGTTTTCAAATGTGAGCAAAACATCATTTGAACGGCTGAATTTTCCACGGTGTGAAATTTGAACAAAACCTTTTTCCTCAAGTTCTTTCATCGATTTGACGATAAATCCTTTGCTCGTATAACACGCCTCGGCTAATTTCGTATAGCCGATATACGAATGGCCGTCATCGAATGAATATTTGATGAGATTAGCTAAAATGCGGAACTGCGCGGCCGTTATATCCGCGTCTAAAAGCTCTTCTGGTATTTTTACAAAGGCCATCTGGGGTTGTCCTTTCTACTAAGTATTGCTTTGTACATAGCCTAAAATTATAGCTAAGTATAGCTTAGTAGTAACGGTAATTCGTTAAAAATTTATTGTCAAAATAAAATTTAAATGCTATGTATAACTTGCTTATTTAGCTACATAGGGGCTTTAATTATGAGAAATTTTAACGATTACACGAAAAAAGCTATTGCTCGTTATGGCTTAGCTGGCTTAAATGCTTTGGGTCGTGAATTAAATATATCAAGCGCAGCCATGTCGCAGCTAAACACAGGAAAAACAATTCCCTCTGAAGCAACGATGATTAAGCTTGCCGAATTGGCCGGCCTGCCGAAAGAAGAAGCCCTGATTGATTTAAACCTCTGGCGTTCCAAGGACAAACCGGAAGTGCAAAAAATCTGGCAACGCCTGTCAAAAATGATTGGCTGCGCGCTTTTAATCTCAATTTTAAATAGCCAAAATATCGAAAAAAATCAAAATTTAGAAATTTCGGATAATAACCGCGGATTCGCCTCGTATTATATATGTTATGCATAATTTGATATTATATTTTAGAGGAGTGCACCGAGCGCTCAGAGCGAGCTGAATAAAATTATTCGATAAATTCTACGCCGTTGGCGTCAAAATCATCAGTCAACGAATTTCGAAATAAACTTTACCAGAAACCATGGGCTGCAAAGAAAAAAGATAATCACGGCCGCCGTCAGCAGACCTAAAATGTCAATTGCAATCTTCAAACATGTCCCGGCAACACTGTGCCGACTGTTCTTTTCCGTTATGACCAATTTGTCAGTTGCTGCCATAGCAAACCTTTCATTACGCTAACATCACCGCCGGCTTGCAGATAAAAATAAATACCGGCAATCACAATTGCCAAAATCGTCAGCAAAGGCCAGCTCAGACGCAGCATATTTTTGCTTTCGCCGATTTCAGGAAGCTTCTGCTTATAGTAAACGCCTTTTCTGCCTGCATGAACATAACTTCCGTTCGGTCCGGCACTAAAACGCAGCCCTTTGACGCCCAGAGACAATCCGATGCCCGACTTGGAAAAATTAACCCGCAAAGGCCCGAAATTAAATCCTTTTCTTACATAAAATCCCATTGTTAATGTCCTTAAATCAAATGGATGCACTTATCAGCTTCCGCGTATATTCTTCCTGCGGATTGTCAAAAATCCACTCCCGGCTGCCTACTTCCACAAATTTCCCGTCTTTCATAACGGCAATCCGGTCCGACATCGCCCGAACCGCCTTCATGTCATGCGAAATAAAAATATAGCCAAGCATATTTTTTTTCTGAATTTTTTGCAGCAAATCAATAAGTTGCACCTGAATTGTAACATCAAGTGCCGAAGTTGGCTCGTCAAGAACCAAAACCTGCGGTTCCAACACCAAAGCCCGGGCAATTGCAATCCGCTGCCGTTGCCCGCCCGAAAACTCATGCGGATATTTGTTCAAAACCTCCGCTCCCAGACCAACTTCGGACAACACTTTGATTACTCTTTCTTTTTTATCTTTTTTTGACAGCCCGGAATAATGAACCTCCAATCCCTCGGCTACAATCTGCTCAATATTCATTCTCGGATTCAAAGAATTGTACGGATCCTGAAAAACAATTTGTATTGTTTTTCTAAAACTTTTACTTTCTCTTTTAATTGGTTGTTTTTCAATGTTATATAAGCAAAAACGCCCCGACGATTTTATCAGATTTACAACAGCCATTCCCAAAGTTGTCTTACCCGAACCGGACTCGCCGACAATTCCCAGCGTTTCACCTCGCCGCAATTCAAAACTTACCCGGTCAACCGCTTTGATTTCCTGTCTCACACTACCCCAAAAGCTTTTCTTAACCGGAAAACGCACTTCGGCATTTTCAACCGAAAGCACAACATCGTTAGAAATATTATTATGTAATTTCAAAGACGAATGAGCGCCAATTAATTTTTTAGTATAATCAGCTTCAGGATTTTCAAAGATTTTGACACTGTCGCCCTGCTCTACAATCCGCCCGTTCTTCATTACGGCAATCCGGTCGGCAATTTTGCGGACAATACGCAAATCATGGCTGATGAAAATAATTGCCATATCCATTTTTTTGCGCAAATCCATAAGCAAATCAATAATTTGCGCCTGAATTGTCACGTCAAGCGCTGTTGTCGGCTCATCGGCAATCAGAATTTTCGGATGATTGGCTATCGCCATGGCAATCATAACCCTTTGGCGCTGCCCTCCGGAAAGCTCAAACGGATAAGCTTTCATTCTCGCCCGGGCATTCTTTATACCGGTCATCTTCAACAATCGCAAAACTTCTTTTTTCGCTTCTTTTTCAGAAAGTTGTCTATGCAACCTTAATGTTTCGCCAATCTGTTTTTCAATTGTATGCAGCGGATTCAGCGACGACATCGGTTCCTGAAAAACAAAGGCGATTTCGTTGCCTCTGACCCGGCGCAGTTCCTCTTCCGGTGCTCCGATAAGTTCCCTGCCCGCAAACCGAACAGAACTTCCCGGCATATGATACGCTTTCGGATACGGCAGCAGCCCCAAAATTGACAACGCCGTTACCGACTTGCCGGATCCCGACTCTCCGACCACACCCAGTACCTCGCCGGCCTCCAGAGCAAACGATACGTCATCAACCGCTGTATTGTCTTTTTCTCCGTCGGCACCGCGAAAACCGACACCGAGATGACTAACTTCCAAAAGAGCCATTACTTGCTTTTCCTTGCATCAAAAGCGTCTCGCACACCCTCGCCTATAAAAATCAGCAAAGTCAGCAGACTGGACAAAACAATAAAAATCGTTATGCCTATCCACGGCGCCTGCAGATTATCCTTTCCCTGCCGAACCAAATCGCCCAGGCTTGGATAATCCTGCGACAATCCCAGCCCCAGAAAATCAAGCGCCGTCAGAGCCACAATCGCTTCCGACAGAATAAACGGCACAAACGTAACCGTCGTAACCACGGCATTGGGCAGAATATGCCGGAAGATAATCCGCCCGTTTCCTACCCCCAAAGCCTTGGCTGCTTTTACATATTCCAGATTTCTGGCGCGCAGAAACTCCGCCCGCACCATTCCGGTCAGCGACGTCCAGGAAAAAAACATCAAAATAATCAGCAGGCTCCAAAATGTCGGAACGAAAATACTGGCGACAATAATCAAAATAAACAACTGCGGAAGCGATTCCCATATTTCCATAAACCGCTGCATAAAAATATCAACTCTGCCGCCAAAATACCCCTGCACCGCACCGGCAGAAATGCCGATAAGCGAAGAAACCATTGTCAGCAGAAAAGCAAAAACCACCGACAGCCGGATTCCGTACAATATCCGAGCCAGAATGTCCCTGCCCTCATCGTCGGTTCCCAGCCAGTGGCGGCTGCTCGGCGGTGCCGGTGTCGGCGTGGTCAGGTCATAGTCAACCGTATTGAAGGAAAACGGCACCGGCGGCATAATCATCCAACCGCTCTTCTCTATATTCTGCCGAACAAATTCGTCACGGTAATCCGCCGGCGTCGGAAAATCGCCGCCGAATTCCTGTTCCGTATATTCGGCCAAAACCGGAAAATACAACTTTCCGTTATACTTCAGCAACAGCGGCCTGTCGTTGGCTATCAACTCGGCGAAAAGCGTCAACACAAAAACTGCGACAAAAACAACCAATGCAGTCAAAGCCCTCCGGTTTGCGGCAAAAGCCCTTATCCGCCGCTGAGCCAGAGGTGAAAACCTTCGCATAATCCATGATTTCAATCCGCTTTTCAAAAAATATTACCCTTTTTCCGGTTCCGCTTTTTCATCGTCTTCGGAGATTGTCTTTCCGAACGGCGCGGCAATATCCGAACCGTCGCCGGTACTTGTCGTATCAGATTCAATCATCTTTTCCTGCAAAGATTCAACGTCGTCTTCCGGATTTTCAGGAACCGGCGCCTGCATAACCGGAGCTTCGCCGATACTGCGCTCCGGCGGCTGCCCGGCACTGATTTCATCCGGCTCGCGCGAGGCGTCCAACTCGTCCAAAGCTTTTTCAGCCTGTTCTTCCGGTGTTGGCAAAGGAACAATCCCTATGGAACCTTTTGGCATCTTGTTAACTTTGTTCCAAAGCTTATGCCAGTCTGTAAAATGTCTGATGGCGTCTTGAGCCGCTTTTTGCGTAATTTTATAACGCCCCAACATGCCCTTAAGCTCTTTTTTGGCGCCGGAATGCAGTTCCAGACCGTTCATTTCGGAACATTTTCCCCGTTTGAACAGATATTGGTTAAGAATATCTGCGGCCATACAAACTTCCTCTCCGACCGTGAACTGCTTTTTCAGCGGATCGCGGATAGCCATTGTGACCAGTTTTTTATTCTTAAAATCGGGAATAAACTGGCGTTCGGTCACGTTTTTAAGGTCGTCGGCGCCGCTCAGCCCCTGAATGACAACGACAGATTTGTCCAGCACGCCCGATTTTTTCAGATAATCCATAAATTGTTCAAGTTTGCCGAACAGACAGGCCGTCTGATCCAGATAGGCGGTTCTTTTGTTGTAAAGGTTTTTATTGATGATCCAGGGCAGACTTTCCATATCCAGCCATTGCGAAATCGGCTTAATCTGACAGAATTCGTTATAGACGAACATGTCGGACGGCATATCCGCCATAATAAAATAAGCCTGATTTCCTCTGTCTTTGACAATATCCTTTCCTGCGGCTTCAAGCGTTTTCGGCGCATCAACCACATACAGATTATCAAACTTCTGACCAACCATGGGCAGATTGTCCGGACGGGTTACCGCCTTCAACGCCGTATAAAGAGGCTCCATGTTGTTAAAAACGCCCATACTCTCCAGCCATTGAATTACCAGCAGTTTAGTACGTTCCAAAGCCGAAAGTTTCATATCATCAAAACTGATCGGGCTGTTGACTTTTTCCACGCAGCGGTCGGCATTGCGAACGCCGTTTTTGCCGCATATGTCCATTCCGCGCGACTTATAGGCCGAAATTTTGTACCTAGCCTTTCTGAAAACGTCAAAGAGCTGGTTTTCGTTCAGGTAGATATATTCGTCGTTAATGTTCTTGAAACTCCAGTAACCGTCCATTGAAACCGTTGACGCAATAAAGCTGTCTTCCTTGTCTTTGGAAAGGTTGTTAAAGCTTCTGATCATGTTTTTAAACGGATCGTCAGCCGTCACAAAGGCGTTCGGATACAGTGTAAAATCGTTTTTGGCAAAGAAGCCGAGCATAATATTCTGAACGTTTTCAACCTTTTTGGCATCGGCGTTTGCTTCTTTCATATCTTCCAGATAACTCACGGACGCCGCGTTCGGCAGCATGATGTATATAAACTTCTTGCCGCGTTCCGCCTTCGAAAAGGAATTGTCATAAACCGTCTTGAACTCATTGTGGTTCTCACGGTTAAAATATTCGTCGGCCAGAATGCCTGCAAACACCACGATCAGAATACCGGTAAAATAGGCAATGTTCTTTTTGTCCGACATTGCCAGAAAAATAAAACTCAGCACGGCCGCGGCACCGGACGCCACGATATCCGAATTGGTCATAAAATTCATGGCCGTTTCATTGCCCAGATACGGCGCGGTCATATAGGCCAGAAAAGAAAACTTGTCAAACAGGGCAAACTGATTAAGGCTTATATACACAAAAAAACCAACCGCAGCCGCCGTTACAACGTTTTGCAGAAACGATGAAAACGAAATCAGAAACATCAGCGCCAGCGACACACCGAAAATTGCCGCCAGAACAAAAAACGTTTCATAACTCATCGAAAAACCGGAAGAAAACACCGTAAAATTACCTGCGCTGGCAAACAGCAAAAAGTTAATGCTCAGCAGCAACGCAACAACCATTCCCTTTACCAGCCAGTCAAACAGGTATACCGTCAGATCGCGTCTGGGACGGCTGCGGCGAAACCTTTTCTGCGTACGGCTGCGAATAGAAGTCGGCGCCGGTTCGTCTACAATAATGTCTTCCATTTTTGCAATCCTTAAAACTTTATTCCAGATTTATAGGCTAATCTAAGCATATTTTTTTTGACATTTAAAGCAGAAAAACCCCGGACTTGCATAAGTCCGGGGCCTTTCCGCAATCTTGAAAAAGATTATCTCGAGTAGTATTCGATAACCAGATTGGGTTCCATAACGGCGCCGTAAGGGACGTCGTCGAACTTCGGAACAAAAGTATATTTGGCAGTCAGCTTCTTATTGTCGACTTCAATATAACCCGGAACATCGCGAACCGTAGATTCAACGGCGGCAATGACAATCGGCAGCTGCTTCGACTTCTCGCGAACTTCGATAACATCGCCGGCCTTAACCATATAAGAAGGAATGTTGACCTTTTTGCCGTTGACCAGAATATGGCCATGGTTTACAAACTGACGGGCGGCAAAAATGGTAGAAACGAACTTGGCTTTGTAAACCAGATTGTCCAAACGGGATTCCAGAATACCGATGAGGTTTTCGGCAGAGTCGCCGCCTCTTCTGACCGCTTCGACATAATATTTGTGGAACTGTTTCTCGGAAACGTTGCCGTAATAGGTTTTCAGCTTCTGTTTGGCATGCAGCTGTTCACCGTAGTCGGTCTGTTTTTTTCTTCTCTGTCCATGCTGACCCGGAGCATATTCTCTTCTGTTCAGCGGACTTTTCGGATCGCCCCAGATGTTGCTCAGATAACGGCGAGCCGGTTTTTTCTTTGCAGAAACGATACTTTTCATAAAATTTTCCTTTTTTAAATTACGTTATTGTCCCGGTAGTTTTGGTTCTTAAACGCCAAACGGGGAATTTTTTACCCTCATTCCCGGAAGTATGCGCAATTTATCGCAAATAATTAATAATTTCAAGCAAAATTTTGCAAATAAATATAGATTTTTTCAGATTACGGAATACAATATGCTCCTCGGAACAAAAAGGTAACGAAGATGTCTTATGATTTAATGTTTCAACAGGCGCTGGCGCTGCACGAACAGGGACGGTTTGACGAAGCCGAAAGCCTGTATCGGCAAATTCTTGAAACCGCGCCCCGAAATCCGGACGTTCTCAACCTTCTCGGCCTGGTTGCTCAGGCCAAAGGCATCCATAACGAAGCCGTCGAACTGTTTTACAAAGCCGTCTGCGAAGCGCCGACGCATGCGCCTTTCTATTTCAACCTCGCGCTCTCGCTCGACTTGTGGGATAAACCTCACGAAGCCCTCGACAATTATCGCAAAGCGTTGAAAATTGACCCCGGAATTAAGGAAGCCTGGAACAACATCGGTACTCTTTGCCAAAAGCTGGGCCAAGCTGCCGAAGCCGAAACAGCTTACCGCCGGGCTGCCGCTCTGGATAGCGAATACGCGGAACCTCGGGTAAATCTGGCCCGTATGAAAAAGGACCTGTCCGAACTGAAAGCTCTGACCAAACGTTTTCCGCATGACGCTCTCAGTCTCTATTTTCTGGCAGACGAGCATTACCGCGCCGGCGAATATGACCTGGCCGCCGAATATGCAGCCCAAGCCTCAGCCAATGCACCGACCGATGCGGAAATTAAAATATTGTCCGGGCTTATCTGTCTGGCACAGGAAAATACGGCCGAAGCCCGCATCTGTTTTCAAAAAGCGCTGGCGCTCGATCCGCGTTCGGTTCCGGCCTTGGTTAATCTGGCAAATCTTGAAACCGCCGCCGGCGAATATGAAACGGCCGAAAAACATTATAAAAGGGCATTGGAACTGTCGCCGCAAAACCTTGACGCCCACATAAACTATGCAGACATGCTCTACCGGCAGAAACGACTGCCCGAAGCGCTGGAAGAATATCGCACCGCCGTCGTCATTGATCCCGGAATCCCCGAAATCAGCAACAACCTGGGCGTCATTCTTAAGGATATCGGCGAATATGAAGAAGCTTTGGGGCTGTTTTTCAATGCGTTCAACCAGAGGCCTGAAACCGGAGAATTTTCGGTCAACATTGCCGAAACACTGACTCTTCTGCACGGGCAGAAACCCGAAACAGCCGTCAAAATTGCGCAGAACTGGCGCCGACAGGCTCCGGACAACGCCTTTGCCGTCCATGTCTGCGCTGCATTGCAGGGAAAACTGGAAAATGAAAATAATCAGATTTATGTTGAAAAGCTTTTTGACAATTTTGCTGATAATTACGAGCTGGTTCTCCAAAAGCTTGATTACGGCGTTGTCCGAAGCCTTAGAAACTTTACGGGACCTGTTGAAGGCACCCTTGTGGATCTTGGCTGCGGCACGGGGCTTGCTGGCCTGGCTTATCAGGCCGCTGGCACCCGGCTTGTCGGCGTGGATATCTCCGAAAAAATGCTCGCCCAGGCCCGCAAAAAAGGAATCTACAAAAAACTGATTAAAGCCGACATTGTTTCTTGGCTGCTGCAAAAACCGCAGGCTGACGCTTTTGTCGCTGCCGACGTTTTCAACTATATCGGCAGACTGGAATCCGTTATTGATGCCGCCGCGCCCATAAAACTCGCTTTTTCGACCGAAGACGACCATTCCGTCGACACATGCAGACTGACCCCGTCCGGCCGTTTTGCACACAATCCGGAATATGTCGAAAAGCTTTTGCAAAAAGCCGGTTATCACCGAATTGAACGACAATCATCCGTTCTCCGTACCGAAAACGGACAACCTGTGAAAGGAACCCTATGGAAAACCTGGTAATTGAACTTTTGCCGGCCGATTATGAGGCGATTGCCGAACTTTGGGAAGCCTCAGTTCGAGCAACGCACCATTTTCTCAAGCCGGAAGAAATCGGCTTCTACAAACCCTACCTGCTGAAATACGCCCTGCCCGCCTGCAGGCTTTACGGCATCAAAACAAACGAGGGCAAACTATGTGCCTTTATCGGCCTTTCCGATGACAAAATCGAAATGCTGTTCGTCAACCCGAAATTTTTCAAAAACGGCTGCGGCCGACGGCTGGTTGACTTTGCGGAACGGGAGAAAAATATAAAAAAAGTCGACGTCAACGAAGAAAACCCGCAGGCGCTGGCCTTTTATCTTCATATGGGTTTCAACATTGCCGGCCGCAGCGAACTGGACGGCAACGGCAAGCCCCACCCGCTCCTTTTCCTGCAAAAGGACTGATTTTTATCCCCGTCGCAACGAATAACTCTTTTCTTTTAAAATTCGGAAAGCTATAAAAAAATATTATATAACTGTCGGAGAATCTCCATGAACACCCTTAAACAACAACTTCCTTTCATCAAAAAAGCTTTCGTTTTTCTGCTCGGCAGCTGGATTTTCGCTTACGGAACCGCTTCCGTTGTTACCATTTTCTGGCTCGAATCATTCCAAAACATCAGTGTGGAAGGCATTCGCAGCTATTTTCAGGATCCGTTCCCGAGCATTTTCGTTTCGGCGCTCAAAATGTATGTCGTCGTCTATGTCCTGTTTTATACGTTGCCCGATAAAATTCAAAACGCCAAATTCTGGCTTCGCGGCATTTATTTTCTGCTGTTTTATGTCTTTTGTTGCCTGACTTATTTTTGGATATAAGATGCAAGCCCTCGCAAGAGGGCTTTTTTTAACGTATGGAAACTTTTCTCAGCCTTTCGAAAACTTCCGTTTCGCGCAATCCCGGATTCAGTGCGGCAAAATCAACAGCCCGATACCCGAAGCGGGTTCTTAACAACGGATTAGCTCCCTTGTCCAGCAACAGGCTTACCACTTCCGGATTGGGATTCAGTTTTGCCGCAAAAATCAGCGGCGTCGCATAATCTGCGTTCCCGACATTGATTCCCGCCCCATAACGCAGCAACAGAGCGGTAATTTCCGGATTTCGGTTGCTTCCCGCCGCTTCGTTCAAAATCGTATTGGCGTTATTGCCCCGCGCGTGCACATTGGCGCCGGCCGCCAAAAGCATACGGCAAACCTCAACGTTTTCGTTCAGCCGTACGGCATAAAACAAGGCCGTTCCGCCTCGCGAATCCCTGGCATTGACATTCGCGCCGTATGCCAGCAGCAGCCTGACAAATTCCGGATTGCGCTGGGCCGCGGCAAACATCAGCGCCGTCCGGCGGCGATTGTCCGTTGCATTCGGCGCCACCCCCATAGACAGCAGCTTTTTGAGGCAATAAACGTTTCCGTGACGATTGGACGCGGCATACATCAACGGCGTCATTCCGCCATATGTTTTAAAGTTCGGATCTCCGCCCTTCGCCAGCAGAGCGTCGACAACCTCGCGCCCGTCCTCATTGAGGCAAGCAGAACTTAACAAAGTCATGTCTCCGGCAAACGGCTTGTTTATTTCAAATTCACGGGTCGTTATCAGACGATCCTCTTCCCCCGCCGGCGCCATAGCCACCAAATCGGGCGAAATCTGGGCTGCTGCCGGCCATACGACAATACAAAAAAGACAAATTGTTGCAAAAACGGCTCTTTTCATAAAATCCTCCGGATTTTATCTAATCATTTCCGAACATAAAAAAACCCCGTGATGCTCAGCATCACGAGGAAACGAAATGACAGGCTTCTCAGTCTCCGTATTCGAAAACAAAATCGGCACGAGACACCGTTTTTTGATAAACAAGCCCCAACATCCCCTGCGATTCATAAATCTGATATGCCAAAATACAATCGCCCAGCATCATTCTGAAAGCGTAAGTTCGGCCAAAAATAAGCGGAGACAAATCCTTTTGCGCAAAACAAAGCAGCCGGGTATAACTCTGAACCAGAGAAATCATCTCCGGTACCGGAACATATTTCTTTTTTTCCGGCTTTTTCCCGTCATACAACAATCCGCCGATGCACTTCTGCTCTTTGTCAAAAACCGGCGTCAGTATCGTATCAACCGATACTTCTTCTGCAAAATCAATTTTTATCGATGTCATATCTCAAAATTTTAAAAGGTAATAAATCCATATCTATACAATCAATTGTTTCCAATCTACTACCGTTTCATCCATTGTCAAGTTTTTTGTCCATTTTTGTGTTTACAGCCGCATAAAAATATGATATATTTTCCACAATAAAAACGAATTATTGTGGAAACTCAAAATATAATTCTGCGGTAATTCAGGTAATAACACTAAAAATATACCATTATGGACTTAAAAGAAAAAAAACAGAAATTAGCCGAAATCAAAGAAGAATTTGAATACGGCATGTTCCAAAACGGCAAAGTAGAAAACATCGGCACCATATTTTTTCTGTATTATACCGGTGCCTGCGTTTTGAGAGACGTCGTTTACTATCGCTCTCTCCACTACGGCATTCAATTTGAAACCTTATGTATGACCAGTTCATACTTTATCGGTTCCAAAGCTCACGCTGAAGCGCTTTTCCAGGCTTTTGGCGGCAAAATGTATGCTACCGAATTTTGCGCTCTGGCCGAAAACGCGCGCGAACTTTATGCCTGGGAAGGTCCAAAGCGCCAACGGCAGTGCGAAGAGATTCACCGCCGCGGATTTACCTCCGAACCGTTGGATCTTGAAGAGGTCAAAATGGCCCTGTTTTAATCTGGATTGCCGAACAAAATCAAAAACGCCTCTTATTTAAGAGGCGTTTTTTCTTTTTTACCAGCCTAATTTGCCATATTCTTCAGGTTGGTAATAATCGTCTGAGCCGTTGATTGCGATTCTTCGCTTATCCCTGCCGACTGCAAAGCCAGCTTTTTGATACAGGTATTAACAATTTCGTCAGCCGTAGCACTGACCGAACTGCTGAACAAAGTGCCGGCCTGAAACTTGTTGTTAGCCTCACTGACCATGCAGGCACGCATTTTGGTCTTGGCCGAAGCATTGCTGTCAACCGTGGTATATTTTGACAAATCGGCGCAACCGAACAAAACGGCCAGCATAGCCGGTAAAAAAAATTTTTTCATTTCAAGTCCTTTAGTTGGTTTAAAATCATTTCTTTGTATAAAACCAACCAATTAAAAAAAGTTAAATAAAAACGGATTGCCGTAAAATAAAAAGCCGCCCTCTCGGGCGGCTTTTAGT
>ULLR01025703.1_pt1 | contig 18457 bp, 16 predicted proteins | sample 1951381 | NCBI WGS metagenome assembly ULLR01 (sample SAMEA4835523, study PRJEB28245) | human gut metagenome | biome: gut microbiome; material: fecal sample | place: Denmark | collected 2008
GAGATTCGCTAATAAATAAACCGGTACGTACCGATAGCCTTTACGGTCCTGCAATAACACAGGCGGCAATGAGTCGTGTTGATCTTCTGCATGATGCGGGCTTTAAGGGACAGGGAATGACCATTGCCGTGATTGATGCCGGATTCCATAATGTAGATAAGATTGACGCCATGAAAAATATTCATATTCTCGGGGTGCGTGACTTTGTGAATCCGGAGGCAGATATTTATGCGGAAAGCAGTCATGGAATGTCTGTATTGTCCTGTATGGCCATGAATCAGCCGCATGTGATGATTGGCACAGCTCCTGAAGCTTCTTATTGGTTGTTGCGTAGCGAGGACGAATATTCGGAGAATCTGGTAGAACAGGATTACTGGGCGGCAGCCATTGAGTTTGCCGATAGTGTAGGAGTGGATTTGGTGAATACATCGCTTGGATATTACTCATTTGATGATCCTGCGAAGAATTATAGATATCGTGACTTGAATGGTCATTATGCGTTGATGTCTCGTGAAGCTGCGAAGGCAGCCGATAAAGGAATGGTCGTTGTTTGTAGCGCTGGAAATTCGGGTGCAGGTTCGTGGAAGAAGATTACTCCTCCGGGAGACGCAGAGAATATAATAACGGTAGGAGCTGTAAATAAAAGGGGAGAACTGGCGCCGTTTTCTTCTGTTGGAAATACGGCTGACGGACGTGTGAAACCGGATGTAGTGGCTGTCGGTCTGAATTCGGATGTGATGGGAACGGATGGTAATCTTCGCCGTGCCAACGGAACTTCTTTCTCTTCTCCGATTATGTGCGGTATGATAGCTTGTCTGTGGCAGGCTTGTCCGAAGCTGACAGCGAAGCAGATTATTGATTTGGTACGTCAATCGGGGGATAGAGCCGATTTCCCGGATAACATATATGGATATGGTATTCCCGATTTGTGGAAGGCTTATCTAAACTTTTCTTCCAAGGAAAAGAAATAAGGTGACTGTTGTATGATAAACGTTATAAACAAGTTGAAGCAATCTGACTTACCCTCTTTGGAAGAGGGTAGGGAGAGGCTTTCTCTTTTAGAACTGAATGCACTCGTGCGCCGTAGTCTGGAGCAATGCCTGCCCGATGAATATTGGATACAGGCAGAGTTGAGCGATGTCCGTTCCAATACGACAGGGCATTGTTATCTGGAATTCGTGCAGAAAGATCCTCGCAGCAACAATCTCGTAGCCAAGGCACGCGGTATGATTTGGAATAATATCTACCGCTTGTTGAAACCTTATTTTGAGGAAACCACAGGGCAACTATTTACTTCCGGCATTAAGGTGTTGGTGAAAGTAACAGTTCAGTTTCATGAGCTATACGGTTATAGTCTGACGGTACTTGATATTGATCCTGCTTATACGTTGGGAGATATGGCTCGTCGCCGTCGGGAAATATTATTGCAGTTGGAAGAGGAGGGAGTGTTGACGCTGAATAAAGAGCTTGAAATACCGGTTCTTCCCCAGCGTATTGCTGTCGTTTCTTCGGCTACTGCGGCCGGATATGGGGATTTCTGTCATCAGTTGCAGCACAATTCGGGCGGGTTCTTTTTTTATACGGAGCTTTTTCCGGCTTTAATGCAGGGAAATCAGGTGGAGGAATCTGTGTTGGCAGCTTTGGATCGTATTAATGCCCGCATCAATGAATTTGACGTAGTAGTCATCATTCGTGGCGGTGGAGCTACTTCCGATTTGTCCGGCTTTGATACTTATCTATTGGCAGCTGCATGTGCGCAATTTCCATTACCTATTATTACCGGTATTGGGCATGAACGCGATGATACAGTGCTTGATTCCGTGGCTCATACCCGGGTGAAAACTCCTACGGCTGCTGCCGAACTCCTGATTCATCAGGTGGCGGAAGTCGCGGAGCATCTGGAAGAATTATCTATGCGGATTCAACAGGGAGCTTATATGCTTCTTGATCTGGAACGACGGAGGTTGGAAACCCTTCAAACCCGTATTCCCAATCTTGTTCATCGCAAACTTGCGGACGCCCGTTTTTCTTTGCTGGCAGCAAAGAAAGATTTGTCACAGGTGACGAAAGCATTAGTGGCCCGTCAATCTCACCGGTTGGAACTTTTGCAACAACGAATAGCGGACGCTTCTCCGGATAAACTCTTGAGTCGGGGATATAGTATTACGATAAAGGATGGGAAAGCGGTGACGGATGCTTCTTCACTGAAGCCGGGAGAGCATTTGATAACCCGGCTATCGAAAGGAGAAGTTCGAACGGTAGTAGAAAAGTAGCTATCCGTCAAACGTGTATTTGTAAAAACATTCATTATTAACCATTAAATATCAATCATCGTGGCAGCAAAAAAAGAAACATATTCCCAAGCGATGGAACGTCTTGAAAAGATCGTTCGCCAGATAGATAATAACGAACTGGATATCGACATTTTGAGTGAGAAAATAAAAGAAGCCAATGAAATTATTGCCTTTTGCAAGGATAAACTGACAAAAGCCGACCGGGAAGTCGAAAAATTATTGCAAGAAAAGAGGCAATCTGAAGAATAAAAGTTATTTTTGCGTTTCAATGCATAGAAAATAAACTAATACATAACAATATGAAAGAAATAGACTGGGCGAATCTGTCGTTCGGATATATGAAGACAGATTACAATGTGAGAATCAATTTCCGTAATGGTGCATGGGGAGAACTGGAGGTAAGCAGTGAAGAACACCTTAATTTGCACATGGCGGCAACCTGTTTACATTATGGTCAGGAAGCTTTTGAAGGACTGAAAGCATTCCGTGGAAAAGATGGTAAAGTACGTATTTTCCGTTTGGAAGAAAACGCTGCCCGTCTGCAATCTACTTGCCAGGGAATCCTGATGGCAGAACTTCCGACAGAACGGTTTAAAGAAGCAATCTTGAAAGTCGTAAAACTGAATGAACGTTTTATCCCTCCTTATGAAACTGGTGCTTCTCTTTACATCCGTCCGCTGTTGATCGGAACAAGTGCCCAGGTAGGTGTACATCCTGCTGAAGAGTATATGTTTGTAGTGTTCGTAACTCCGGTAGGTCCGTACTTCAAAGGTGGTTTCTCTACCAATCCGTACGTTATCATTCGTGAGTTCGATCGTGCCGCTCCTCATGGAACAGGTATTTATAAAGTGGGTGGTAACTATGCAGCCAGTCTTCGTGCTAACAAGAAGGCACATGATCTGGGCTATTCCTGCGAGTTCTACCTTGATGCAAAAGAAAAAAAATATATTGATGAATGTGGTGCTGCCAACTTCTTCGGTATTAAGGATAATACTTATATCACTCCGAAATCATCTTCTATCTTACCTTCTATTACCAATAAGAGCTTGATGCAGTTGGCAGAAGACATGGGTATCAAAGTGGAACGCCGTCCGATACCGGAAGAAGAACTGGAAACATTTGAAGAAGCTGGTGCTTGTGGTACTGCCGCAGTAATCAGCCCGATTCAGCGTATCGATGATTTGGAAAATGGAAAATCTTATGTGATTTCTAAAGACGGCAAGCCGGGACCTATCTGTACGAAATTGTACAATAAGTTGCGTGGAATCCAGTATGGCGACGAACCGGATACACATGGTTGGGTGACGATTGTAGAGTAATTGTATATTATGAAATAACACATTTATCAATTAATATTATTCACTATGTTAAAACTAAACTCAGAACTACGTGCGCAGGCGCGTGAGGCACTTCGAGGAAAGTGGCCTATGGCAGCCGTTGCTGCACTTATTTATTCAGCAATTGCCGGTGGATTATCTGCTATTCCTGTGATTGGCGGATTATGTTCATTGTTTGTTGGACTTCCGGTTGCATACGGCTTTACTATTTTGTGGTCACTGTTGCTGGTTATACCGGGTATCATTAAGTCTTATTCTTATGCAATGACATCTTTTATCTTGAAAGATGAACCGGAAATGAAAAACAATGCAGCTATTGAGAAAAGTATGGCTATGATGGAAGGGAACAAGATGAAGCTGTTCATGCTTGATTTAAGTTTCATTGGCTGGGCTATCCTTTGTATTTTCACTTTGGGTATTGGACTTCTTTTCCTGCAACCGTATGTTGCTATTTCGCGTGCAGCTTTCTATGAAGATTTGAAAGCCCAACAAGGTGGAAGTGTAGAGGTAAACGTTGAAGTGAATGTTGAGATTTGATAAGACGAATCATTCGGTACTATAGAAGAATGGAGCATAGAGAAATCTGTGCTCCATTTCTTTTTGTCGGTTGCTTCAAAATCAGTACCTTTGCGACCTAATCAGGATTGATATGGGAAAGAATAAATTAGAAAAGTTTGCCGATATGGCGAGTTATCCGCACGTGTTCGAATATCCTTATTCGGCGGTAGATAACGTGCCTTTTGGCATGAAAGGGAAATGGCACAAGGAGTTTTTTAAAAACGATCATCCGATTGTGCTCGAGTTGGGTTGCGGACGTGGTGAGTATACTGTTGGCCTGGGTAAGATGTTTCCCGAAAAGAACTTTATAGCAGTGGATATAAAAGGCGCCCGTATGTGGACGGGAGCAACGGAGTCATTACAGGTCGGAATGAAGAATGTCGCTTTCCTGCGTACCAATATTGAAATCATCGAGCGTTTTTTTGCTGAAGGCGAAGTGAGTGAAATATGGCTTACCTTCTCTGACCCGCAAATGAAGAAAGCAACCAAGCGACTGACTTCTACCTATTTTATGGAAAGGTATCGCAAATTCTTGCAACCGAATGGTATTATCCACCTGAAAACGGACAGCAACTTCATGTTTACCTATACCAAATACATGATTGAAGCGAACAAACTTCCGGTTGAGTTTATGACTGAAGATTTATATCATTCTGATCTGGTAGATAATATTCTCGGTATTAAAACCTATTATGAACAACAATGGCTGGATCGTGGTTTAGCTATTAAGTATATCAAGTTCCGGCTTCCGCAGGAAGGTCAATTGCAAGAACCGGATGTAGAAATAGAACTTGATCCTTATCGTAGTTACAATCGTAGCAAACGTAGCGGATTAAGTACAAGTAAATAGTTTTGTGCAGTAACAATCGCCCTTAAAGTGAACTGACACTTAATCGAATGGTGATTTTAAATTGTAAATAGTAAATCGTCAAATAGTAAATAAAATGACTCTCTATCCTAAATTGATATTAGATGCATTGGCAACGGTGCGTTATCCCGGTACGGGAAAGAATCTGGTGGAAGCGGAGATGGTTGCCGATAATCTCCGTATTGATGGCATGACTGTCAGCTTCTCATTGATCTTTGAGAAACCGACTGATCCGTTTATGAAATCAATGTTGAAGGCTGCGGAAACAGCTATCCATACGTATGTCTCTCCTGATGTGCAGGTAACGATCACAGCGGAAAGTAAACAAGCTGCCCGTCCGGAAGTTGGCAAGCTCCTTCCGCAAGTGAAGAATATAGTCGGCATATCTTCCGGTAAAGGTGGAGTAGGCAAGTCTACGGTGTCTGCGAATCTGGCTGTTGCTTTGGCTAAATTAGGTTATAAAGTAGGTTTGCTTGATGCTGATATTTTTGGTCCTTCTATGCCGAAGATGTTTCAGGTGGAAGATGCACGCCCTTATGCTGAACGTATCGACGGTCGTGACATGATTATTCCGGTAGAAAAATATGGAGTGAAATTATTATCTATCGGCTTCTTTGTCGATCCGGATCAGGCAACTTTGTGGCGTGGTGGAATGGCTAGTAATGCGTTGAAACAGTTGATTGCTGATGCAGCTTGGGGAGAGTTGGATTATTTTCTGATAGACCTTCCTCCCGGAACCAGTGATATTCATTTGACAGTTGTTCAAACGCTGGCCATGACAGGGGCGATTGTTGTCAGCACTCCGCAGGCAGTGGCTTTGGCAGATGCCCGTAAGGGAATCAATATGTTTACCAATGATAAGGTAAATGTACCTATCCTTGGTTTGGTTGAAAATATGGCTTGGTTTACTCCTGCCGAACTTCCCGAAAATAAATACTATATCTTCGGAAAAGAAGGCGCAAAGAAACTGGCTGAAGAGATGAATGTTCCTTTGTTGGGACAGATACCTATCGTACAAAGCATTTGCGAAGGGGGAGATAATGGTACACCTGTTGCGTTGGATGAAGATTCCGTAACCGGACGTGCTTTCTTATCCCTGGCTGCCAGTGTCGTTCGCCAAGTAGATCGACGGAATGTAGAGATGGCGCCGACTCAAATCGTGGAAATGCATAAATAAGTGGAATCTGGAGTTGGATAGCTTTGCAGTAAGTTATCCATAGGATATAAAACGAGCCTCTGTAGTCTTTTCAAAGACTATGGAGGCTCGTTTATTTATTGATTTTTAGGATTACGTATTCTTGCAAAATAATCTTATATTATAATCCGCGTAATCCGTGCCTAAATATATTATATAAACTAATTATGATGACATACTTATGTAGCAATTGTTGTTGGCGGATTTTCCTCTATAAGATAGTGACGGTATCATTATCATATACCGTCACTATCTTTTTAACGTTCGAATTACTTGTTCAAAGCTTTCATAAGCTCTTTTTTCATGGTGTCTACTCCGGGAAATCCAGTTTGTTTGAAGGTGATATTACCCTCCGGATCAACAACAAAATAAGTGGGAACTCCCCGGATATTGAAGCTGGACATCAGAAAACTCCATTGTTCATTTGTCACACGGAAATGCTCACCATGAATGTCGGTAATCATATTTTCCCAAGTGCCTTTGGGTGAAGTTTCGCCTGTGATGTAGAGGTAGATAATATCCTTGTCTTTTAATTCCTCTTTCATTGGAGTAATGGCTTTATTGGCTGTGCGACAAGGGCCACACCAAGTTGCCCAAAAATCGACTAACAACGTGTGTCCACGGAATTTAGAGATAATGGATGGGAATAAGTCCTCATTGGAGACTTGTCCCGTCTCGTTTACAGTGAAGCCTGTCTTTCTTTTGTTTAATTCTATTTTCTTTATTATTTCTTTGTTCGTTTGGGTAAGCATCTCTGCGTATGCCGGGGAAGAAAAAGTTTTTAGTTCGGCATTCTGCTCTGTTGTTAACGGGGTAAAATCCTTTATGGATTGATACAGCTTATTAAATTTAATGTTATCGAATAAGGGTCCCTGTCCCGTTCCCAGTGTCTCTTTAAGTACATCTAAAGAATTTGGCAGAAAACTTATCAAGTATATTGTTGATGCGTAATATTTACCGTATAGCGCTTTCAGAGTGTTGATAGAAGTGAACTCTTTCAATATGTTATAGTATCCTGTAGGAATATCAATGCGGGTATTGTAGAAATAGTCGTCGGTCTGTTCTTTATTCAGTTTATTAACAGTGATATATGCTGATTTTAGTTCTCTCTCCGTCATGGCGATTTTACCAGTCGCTGCCAGATCTACCTGAATATTTAATAGCTCTTTACACGCATTGCTGTATGGGGATTGTGCAATTTCTTTTCGAATGGATGGAAGACGCTCCAATACATAAGCCTTGTATTCATCTGCGCTTTTCCCGGCAATGTCGTTGTACATATCCATGTAATAAACGCTTTTCAATACAATATCTATATCTACGGAAGCTAATTCTTGTTGCAGACTAGCCAGATAACCATTAAAGTATACAGGTTCTCCATACGTTTTATCCTTTTTTTGCAGATGCGCCTGTCTACGGCATAGTTCCTTTGTATTGATGATGAGCGATGTCTCTTCGTTGGGAGCTATCAGACACTCGATCCAGCCAAAAGGAAGTTCTAATGCTACACTTGTAACGGACGCTACTTTGACCTCCGCCTGAAAAGTGCCGTCTTCTTTGATCTTTATGATATTCTGTTCGTTGTGGACATTCAATGCAGGACTTTCTATATGCATCTTCATTTGTTGCATCATCTCTTTTTGATAGTCCAGTATTTTTCCTTTAAGTGTAGCAGTCCCATAAACCAACTTTGGAGTAGGCAATATCGCTTTCTTATTTATTTTGTGTACGACTGCTTCTTTGGGAAGTTTTTGTTTATAGAATGTATCTTTGTCTAATTGTATTCCCCATATCTTATAGGCCCCGTCGAAGTCTCCTTCCGAGAAATCCAGACTGGTTACATTTTCAGGTATTGGGGGAAATAAGAGTTGAAACTCCGCTTCTCCCGATTCCGGCATCCAGAATTCCTTATCCAATGTGATTCCAACTCCCTTTCGGATGGGATAAAGCATTCCATTATTATCTTTCAGAAAACTGCCCGTTGCTATTTTAATCCAGTATTTCGGACGATAAAAAGCCTTTATATACACTGTTGTCACGGTATCACTCATGACAATTTTATCAATCTCAATACTATTGGAGCTCCATGCTAGAAAAGGAGGCCGCTCGATAACTCTGTCTTTGGCTTGTATGGTGCAGATTGTGCAGAATATTAAACCGATAATCCATGCGAATCTTTTCATGTGAATAATGTTTTATTACACGAACAAATATAAGGATCTTTTTATAACTATCCTTGTAAAAAACGGAAAAAGAAATGACTTTTTTCAGCACCGGGGAAAGATACGTCCGGCACCGGGGAGGAGAGGGTTCCCCACCGATGAACGCCCCGTTCCTCACCGATGAGGAAAGGGAGCGGTATCGGGGAAGTTATTTATTGTAACCGGAACGTGATAGGGAGGGTATACTTAACAGGGACAGCCTGTCCTTTTTGCATTCCCGGTTCCCATTTAGGCATGTTTCCCACTACACGGATGGCTTCTGCATCCAGTGACGGAGATACGCTACGTAATACTTTTACGTTTGACAAACTACCGTCTGTTCCGATAATCATTTGTATGATTACCCTGCCTTGTTCTTTGTTTTTTTGAGCAATGACAGGATATTTGATACTTCTAGCAAGATAACGCATCAACCCGGCTTGTCCCTCCGGGAATTTGGGCATTGTTTCTACTACAGTGAAAGCCTGATCTGTGTTTTCTCCTTTCACACCTACTGCACCGGGAGTTGAATCTTCCTGTGGACCGTATCCCACTACAACTACTTCGTCCAGATCAGACTGCTTGATCTCTTCCGCTTTGGGGGTGGGGGGATCGGATAGTCTGAAAGCAACGGGAACTGTAAATCTTACATTTACTGCTTCCCCTCTTTGTTTTCCAGGTTGCCATTTAGGCATCGCAGCAATGACACGCATGGCTTCTTTGTCGAGATACGGATTGACACTTCGTTCTACTTTTGTGTCGGCTATACTTCCGTCCTTTTTAACAGTAAAGCTTACAATTACACGTCCTTGTGCACCGATTGCATGTGCTTCAGCCGGATATTTGACATTTTTCGACAAGTAATCCATCAATGCCTTCATCCCTCCCGGAAAATCCGGCATTTCTTCTACAACCTGAAAAACAACAGAATCCGGTACACTCTTGATTTGTGTTTCCGTTACTTCCTTTTCTTTTGTACCTTGCGGAAGAGTGATTTCTTGCATTTCTCTTGTAGAAAGTTCGGGAATATTTGTGGTTTCAGCTTGCATGGCAACTTCTTCTGTTATTTGTCCCATCATTTCTTTTGCAAATTTTTCAGTAGTACGTGCTACCATTTCGATGTTACTGACAATCATCAAGATGGCAGCCAAGGGAAGAAACATCAGATATTTTGTTCTTCCTATTTCTTTCGTTCTTCGTTTATTCATCATTTTAATACGATTTTTGAGTGGTAAAACATTGAAACTATTTGATAAATTTGCTGCAGCCTTGTGATGTGCCAGTCCCAATAAGTGGTACTGGTATGATTTACTATCATGTCCCGTCTCTAATACACGATGGTCTGCCATGTATTCGAGGTTTCCTCTGACTTCTCGTTTCATTAACCAGATAAATGGGTTGAACCAGCAGAATATGCACATTATTTCGCTGAAAAGTACATCCACCGAATGGTATTGACGGGCATGTGTCTCTTCATGCGTAATGATTTCACTGATTTCAGATTCCGTATGTGATTGCGGGTGTATGAATATCCAGTGGAAAAAAGAAAAAGGACCTGTTTCTTTTTTTAATAGATGTACGCGTACTCCTTGTATATTGCTTTTTGAGCATTGGAAATGCAATCGGATGATGCTACCCAGTTGTACGAAGAAACGTGCGGTAAGTAATAACATTCCGCTCCAATAAATAATTTTAGCGAACTGTATGATAACCTCTTGCCAATTTATGACAGTCTCTTGTGTAGGAGTCACAACTTGCTCCGGAAGCAGGATGGTTGCATAAAGATCTGCCATTGCCACCATCGGTTCGTGAGCTTTTATCCATCCCTGGATATTCAGTAGAGGGTAAAGCAAAGAGATGGCAAAGAAACATAACAAAGCCATTCTGCGCCAATGGAAGAAGGTGTCTTTGTGAAAAAACAACCGATAGAATGCGTAGAACAGTGCTATCGCTACATTTATCTTTAGAAAATAAGCTAGTTCCGGAGTCATGATGATGAATGTTTTCTATTAATCTTCTTTTCCTTTTTCAATAAGATCGATAATATCTTTGAGATCATCGGCCGAAATCTTCCGGTCTTTGGCAAAGAAAGAAACCATTTCTTTGTAAGAGTTCTCAAAGTAGTTACGAACTACACCGCTCATGAAATGACGTTTATATTCATTTTCACGAATGGCGGGAGTATATTGGTAGGTATTACCCACACGTTTCGGCGTGACATATCCTTTCCGCTCAAGGTTCTTTACGATAGATGCTACTGTGGTATAAGGAGGTGCCGGTTGCGTATACTTTGCAACAATGTCTTTTACGAAACAGCATTGTAACTCCCAAATGTAGATCATTACTTCTTCTTCTTGTATAGTTAACTTTTCCATGGAGATGTTGTTTAATTACGAATACTTCGCAAATCTACGAATATTTCGTAAATACGCAATAGTTAGTCGGTTAATAATTGTAAATGTATAAATCTTGCAAGAATATTTTAATTGTGATATGATCCTGAAAATATTTAGGCATAAAAACAGACCGGATGAGCATTGTTTTTGCCTAAATAGTCACACTTTAATAACATTTATGCAAAAAAGAGAGTATCTAGGATTTTTTTATATAAAATAAATGAAATATATTTGCGGCTACAAAATATACGTTAAATGTGGAAGGGTGCGTTTCAATGCTTTAACCGGTTGCGAATAATTCCCCGCACTTAAAACAAAACTATTAACTAACAATGCTAACCAGAGGGAAGAGGAAGGCAACTAAAAAATGAATGATATGAAAAAAGGTTTGATTTTTGTGCTATTTGCACTTGTTTCTATCGTTTCTTATTCTCAGATTTCTTGGAATGCCAAAGTAGGTATGAATATGAGTAATCTTACAGGTGATGTAGACACAGACATGAAGATTGGTTTTAATGTTGGTGTAGGTGTAGAATATGCATTTACGGAAATGTGGTCTGTTCAACCATCTTTGATGTTTACTTCTAAAGGTTATAAAGCTGATGGTGTGAAGTGTAATCCAATGTATTTAGAATTGCCGATATTGGCAGCAGCAAGATTTGCCATTGCTGATAATCAGAATATCGTGGTAAAAGCAGGTCCTTATTTTGCATTTGGTGTTGCAGGTAAATATAAATATGATGGAGTTGATGAAAAGGATGATGTTTTTGGAGATGATGGGTGGAAGAGATTTGATGCTGGTCTCGGTGTAGGCGTTGCTTATGAAATTAATAAATTCTTTATTGACTTATCTGGAGAATTTGGATTAACTAAAATTGCTGATGGTGACGGCGCTCCGAAGAACATGAACTTCTCTATCGGTGTAGGTTACAAGTTCTAAACTTATTATACTCTCTTTATAATATCTCTAAAATCCCTCGTTCTATACTCTCTTGGAACGGGGGATTTTTATATTCTTATTCGAAAAAAAACGGCATACCCTCTATGGAAAGGATACACCGTAAACTCTCTCTCTTGTAATTTTCACTCATTAATCACTTATCTGCTTGGATAAGTTTTCTTTCTCTTTTAATTCTTTGTATCGCTCTATTGCATGTTTGCGGCTCATTAGTATTTGCCAGCGGTATACCCAACAGGTGGTAAGGAAATAAATGCCGGCTTGCAACCATAAAGCTTTATATTCAAAAGCTACTTCACTAAGAGTAGCTCCCATATTATTGATTTTTACAAAGCCGTTAATTCCAAAGGTAGAGGGGAAGATGTAAGATACATACTTCCAAAACGGGGGAATAGCTGCTCCCGGCCAAGAGATTCCGGAAATAAATAACAAGGGGACTGACGTGAATACAAAAATCAGCATACACGTCTCCCGGTTGCGGATAGCAATGGAAGCTGTCATGGCAAAGAAAATACAAGCCGCAAGGTAGGGGACAACAAATAATACTAATGAACTGGGTTGTCCGATCTGGTTGAGGCTAAATAATCTTGGGACCACATAAAGTACGTAGAAAGCTACCAATATATAGACCAAGAAATAACTCAAGCCTTTTCCTAATACAATTCGTAGCGTTCCGTTGTAATGACGGTTAATAGGCACGAGATCCTTAAACCTGTTATTTTCACGAGCTGTTCCCGCAGCGAGACCGATACCAAGTAATAATGTTTGTTGGATAATTAATACTAGTACTGCAGGAATTAGGAAAGCAGCGAATCCGGCAGTCGGGTTGAAGATAGAGATTTCTTCATATTCGATCGGATAAGCGGTGATTTCATCCTGCCGGTCGGTTGTATTTCCACTGCGTGCAATCTTGATATCCTTATTCATATTCAGAGAAACCGCTGTGTTGGCAAGAAGCATCGATTTATAATACAACAATCCGCTCATGTCGCAATAGATGCTCACTTGTGTCTGTTTTCCTTTGGCAATATTGTCACTAAAATCCGAAGGGATATAAATGATGCCGTATGCACGCCGGTTTTTCAGCATTTGTTTGGCCTCTTCCATATCGGCACAGTAGGAGACGATTTTAACATCGGGCGTAGCATCTACCTTGCGGAGATATTCGCGGCTAAGAGATGAATGTGAATCGTCAACAACAACAGCAGGAACTTCACGCACTACTTCGTTATCATAGATGAAACTATATAGCAACGGATAACCTAACGGGACGAGTATAAAGAATATCAGTACCCCCTGGTCGCGGAAAGTTGTCTGAAACTCCCGTTTCCAGATATAAAACAGGTCATTGATGCCTTGAGCTATCTTATCTTTTAATTTTATATCTTTCATTTAGGGTATATATTTATAGTAAACCAATGCTTCCTTCAGGCGGTGAACCACGAAGAAGGGGAGCATCATGAATATTAATAGTGCCATATAGTTGGTCCATGAGTAAGCCATACTATATCCGTTGAGCGCCTGATCCACGTAAATAAGGAAATAGTGCCGCAACGGGAATAGATTGCTCAAAGCCTGTAAAACAGGATGCATAGCCATGACCGGGAATGAAAATCCGGAAATGGAGAACGATATGACTCCCCACAGGGAAGCAAAACTTAATCCGAGTCGTAGAGTCGGCAGGGTTCCTATCATGACAATACCACAACATTGGGATGCCAGTACAAGACAGAGCGTGGCAAATATCATCGGAAATATACCGCTGTTGCAAGGAAAATGCAGGAATCCATACAGGTATACATTATAGAATATACCCATAATGAAAAAGACTACAGTGTGGGGAAGCAACTTCCCGGCCAATGCAATATAAATGGAGTTGTTACTCATTCGTAACCATTCGCGAGCCGTACGATCTTTGATTTCTACACCGATTGAATAGACAGTTACCATAAATATTAATAGCATGAGTACTCCCGGTATCAGTGTATTGCATAAGTATACCGAATAGTTTAGCCACGGATTATTCAGTGGGTGTGTATCGATAACAATCGGTTGCAGATATGCCATAGCCTGATCCTCTGTTGCACCTTTGGCATATAACATGGTCCTTGCAGCGGCTCCTGAAGTGAGTTCTCCCATCATTTTCATGTCTCTGAACAATAGAGAACCTGCGATCAGATAGGAGTAATTGGTGTAGAAGGAGATTGTCGGTTGTCGTTGGCTCTGTGCCTCTGCCGATAAACCTTTGGGAAGGTAAAAGAATCCATAGATTTTTCCTTCTTGCATGGCAATGCGTGCATCTGTCACATTACTGTAATGAGCTACAACCCCTGTCTGTGAAAAAGCATCCAGGTTGCGGACAATATTACGGGAAGTAGACGAATCATCCATATCTACTACTCCCGCAGGAAGATCCTTGGGAAGTCCCGAATCCATTAAGGTGGTGAAGAATATATAGCAAAACAGTGGGGCAATGACCATACAGAAGAGGTAGAGCGGGCGTGAAATCAACCGCCGGCACTCTCTTTGCATGACCTGCCACAGGGCTATATATTTCTTTTTTCTCTCTCTCATGATTACTTGTCAATGATGACAGACATACCCGGACGGAGGTTTTCCACTTTCTCTATCGGAGAAGCTTTCACTTCGAATGTTTTCAGGTCGAACTGTCCGGTTGTTTTGGTTGCTTTCCAAGCGGCATAAGTCCCTAAGTCTTTCAGATAATATACTTTGAGTTTGATCTTTTTGTTATCCAGAGCAGGAATGACTGCTTCGAATTCCGAACCCATCGTCAGGTTCTTGAGCAGATCTTCGCGTACGTTGAATGTTACCCACATATCGTTGAGTTCGGCGATATTCATGATGGGAGCACCAGTACCTACCAATTCGCCTACCTTCGGGAAAATCTCTGAAACTTCTCCGGCAGCCGGAGCTATGAGATAAGTCTCCTTTATGTACGATTCTACTTCGGCAACAGCACCTTTTGCCCGGTTTACCAAAGCTTCCGCGGCCATCTTGTCTTCACGTTCCGCTCCGTTCTTTGCCATAGTATATTGCGCTTTGGCTGCTTTCTCTGTAGCAATGCTTGCATCCCGTTGCGCAGTGACTTCATCCAATTTCTGTGCAGGCATTACTCCCTGCTCATAGAGATTCTTTACACGTTGATATGATTTTTCGGCAATGGTGACGCCTGCTTGGGCTTTTTGCCACATTTCGTATGCCGCCTGGATTTGTTCCTCACGCGCGCCTTTGATTGCTTTTGCGTTTTGTGCTTGTGCGGCAGCTTCGGCAGCACGTGCCTGTTCCATTTTTGCCACTACGTCAGGAGCTTCCAAAATGGCCAGCGTATCTCCGGCATTGACACTTTGTCCTTCTTTCACGCGAAATTCCAATATACGTCCCGGAACTTTGCTCGAAACGCGATACTCGGTAACTTCAGCCTGTCCCTGTATGATTTCAGGACCTTTGCGAAGCATGAAGAAGCCAACGACTGCAACGATTGCAATAACTCCCAGTAGAGTAAGGAATGCAAGCAGCATATTGCTGTTTTGTGATTTTATAGGTGCCATATGATTTATGAATTATGATTTATGTTTTATGGATTGTGAGTTGGTTAGGGATTGGGTTGTTTCTGATTGGGTTCTTTACTTTATTTTTCTGCTTTTTATTTATTTCAGTGTTCCCAGAGATTTCTTCAGATAGATTTCTGTTAACTTCACATCTATTTGTGCGTCAATCTTTTCTGAATGAGCGGACAGCCATGCCGTTTGTGCTTCAAGAACATTACTTGTGGCAATCACTCCCTCTTTAAAACCAAGCGTTGCATAGCGCAGATTCTCTTCCGCTTTTTCCATGTTTTTGGAAGACATAACCAGTTTCTTACCTGCTTCTTTTACCTTGAAAGCGGCTTGATTGACTTGCAACTCTATTTTTTCGCGTGCGTCCTGAAGCTGGTATTGTGCAATGCGGGCTTCGGCTTTTGCCGCTCTCGTTTTATAAATACCTTCTCCCCAGTGCCATATAGGTATCTGTACCATCACTCCCACATTCCACATGCCTTTGAATTTGTTTTCAAAGCTGTTGAAGACAGAAGGGTTGGTTACCATATAATTCCCCATCAATGCGATAGAAGGAAGATGTTCGGCACGGGTTACGTTTACTTTCTGTTTATAAATCTGTGTCGCTAATTCGAGACTACGTATTTCCGGACGATTCTCATAAGCGGTAGATAAATCGAAATGAGGGTCTGTTGTCAGTAATGGAATATCTTCCATATTTTCATCTGCTAGCGTGATGGGGGAGCTAAGATCAATACCGCATAGTTGGCACAGCAACATTCGGGCAAGGCTCAATCCATCTTCCACTTTGGTGAGTGTCATTTCTGCTTCATTCACCTTGACGCGTACAGACAAGCCATCCGCTTTGGTGGCTACTCCTTCATTAATCATTTTTTCCACATCACCGTCCAGCTGTTGCAAGAGCTTTAAATAACCTTCCGCCAACTTCTTCTTATTAACCAGCGAAATAACTTGCCAATAAGCCTGGTCTGTACTCATGATTACTTCCTGCATGCCACCGTGGTGTTGTTCTTGAGCCAACTCTTCGGCATACTTTGTTATTTTGTTGTACGCCCGGATTTTTCCACCCATATATAAAGGCTGTGTCAATGTAAGAGCACCTGCATAGACATTCCTGGTGTCTGTGCGGAGCGCATCCACTAAAGAGTTTCCCGCTTGGTCGAGAGCAGGCAGAGCCGCTCCTAGTTTTCCGCTTAAGGAAGCAATAAGTGGTTTTAATTCAGGATGTGCTGTTGCAATCTCGGTTGCAGCCTGTTGGATAGGGCCTGCCAGATTAGTTCCTAGTCCTGAAAGCGCAGCTTTCTGGTCGTTGTTTAATAATGAAAACTCTTTCTGGTTTCTCATGTAAGCTCCGGTTGCCGAGAAATTGGGAAGATAATTCGTAAATGCAGCTTTCCGTTGATAATGAGCAGCATTTATCTTCTCATTGCTTATCAACAAATCTTTGTTGTTGGCAAGAGCTAATGCGCGGCAACTATCCAGACTTAGAAAGTTCTGCGCTTTTCCTATGAAAGTGAGACTTAGCAGAATTGTCAGAAGAAATACTTTTTTCATCGCATCTTGCATATTAATAAGGTGATACTTCTATATTTAATAACCCGGTTCTTATGTAATTTGTTTATTGAAGTAGTCTGTTTTTTTGAACTTGTTTACTTAAACAATAATTGCATAAACAACGATGCAAATGTATGAGCTTTACTTGAAAGTGCAAAATGAATTAGCTTTTTTTAAAAGATAGTGGGGTAGGATTCTGTAGAAAAGAAAGAAGGCTGTTCCTCGTAGTGAAGAACAGCCTTTCTTGATATATAAAGTAAGGGGATTAATTACAGAGCACCTACTTCTTTCAAAGCAGCGTTCGTTCCGTGAACAGCTTTTGCGCTAGCTGCGAACTTAGCTTTTTCGTCTTCGTTCAGGTTCAGTTCAACGATCTTTTCGATACCGTTCTTGCCAAGGATTACAGGAACGCCGATGCAAAGATCTGATTCACCATATTCACCTTCCAATAATACAGAACAAGGAACCATCTTCTTTTGGTCATGAAGGATAGATTCAACTACGAATGCTCCTGCTGCACCTGGTGCATACCATGCAGAAGTACCCAGCAATTTAGTCAGTGTAGCACCACCTACCATTGTAGCAGCGGCTACTTCTTCCAGTTTTTCGGCAGAGATGAAATTTGCTACAGGCATACCTTTGTAAGTAGCGAAACGAGTCAAAGGAATCATAGTAGTATCACCGTGACCACCGATAACCATACCTTCTACTTCGTTAGCGTTGCAACCGATAGCTTGAGACAAGAAATATTTGAAACGAGAGCTATCCAAAGCACCACCCATACCGATCACACGGTTTTTCGGCAAGCCCAAAGCTTTCAATGCCAAATAAGTCATTGTATCCATCGGGTTAGAGATAACAACGATGATAGCGTTAGGAGAATATTTCAACAGGTTTTCTGCTACCGATTTAACGATACCAGCGTTTACACCGATCAGTTCTTCACGAGTCATACCCGGTTTACGAGGAATACCTGAAGTAATCACAACAACGTCAGAGTTAGCAGTTTGAGCATAGTCGTTAGTGCAGCCTACCAATGTAGTGTCGAAACCCAGCAATTGAGCTGTCTGCATCATATCCATTGCTTTACCTTCTGAAACGCCTTCTTTAACGTCCAGCATTACTACTTCGTCTGCTACTTCATTAAAAGCAAGTACATTTGCACATGTAGCACCTACGTTACCTGCGCCTACTACGGTTACTTTTGACATAATACTATATATTTAAAAAGTTGATAATTTGTTTTATCTTTTAGCGCGACAAAATTACAACGATAATCCTGATTAAAGAAATTTTTCCGTAATAATTTTAGTTAAAGGTCTAAGTTCTCCGGAATGGATAGCTATCATGAAAAAAAAGTGGTCGAACAAGCCGTTGGCAAGCGTGGAAGAGAAGCGGAGAATAAACAACGAAAACGATACAAAAACGAGGGTGTTCGGAGAGGGTGTTACAAAGCGTTGAAACGCCCGCCAGTAAAGGGGAAAAACCCAATGAAAACCAGTAGAGTAGAGAAGAGTA
>ULLR01002871.1_pt1 | contig 17510 bp, 18 predicted proteins | sample 1951381 | NCBI WGS metagenome assembly ULLR01 (sample SAMEA4835523, study PRJEB28245) | human gut metagenome | biome: gut microbiome; material: fecal sample | place: Denmark | collected 2008
CAACCAATTATAAGAGATATTCATATCATTAATTTTTTATTGTTTCCAAAAGTGACCCGCAAAATTACAAAGTTTTTTTGGATGACAGGGAATTATCCGATAAGAAATTAATGAAAACAACCGAAACTACATGATAAACAGTAATTCCGGCTGTAATATTAAAATTCTTATATTAATTTACCGATAATTTAGAATGGCAACGGTCCATCCGACCCCACCCCACCAAACGGATTATCTGTTTGAGGAGCGAACTCAGCCGGAGGCGGTATACTGCCATCACCTACCGCATTTATTTTGGAGCCATAAGTAGCTCCGCCTCCTTCTGCCGGATGCGGAATCACCATATCATCCTCCGGATTCTGGAAACGGGTGTACTGACCGATAAAGCGCAAACGAACATCACCTACCGCACCATTACGATGCTTAGCAATAATAATTTCTGCCATACCACGCAAATCAGTACCATCTTGCGATGTATAGATTTTATAATATTCAGGACGGTGAATGAAACATACCATATCGGCATCCTGCTCAATGGCTCCCGATTCACGCAAGTCACTCAACTGCGGACGTTTACCTTCTTCACCTTCACGGCTCTCCACACCACGATTCAACTGCGACAAGGCTATAATAGGAATATTCAACTCCTTCGCCAAACCTTTCAACGAACGCGAAATGGTACTTACCTCTTCCTGACGACTACCAAACGACATACCACTTGCATTCATCAGCTGCAGGTAGTCGATAATAATAATCCTCACTCCATGCTCACGCACCAGACGACGGGCTTTTGTACGAAGCTCAAATACAGACAAAGAAGGAGTATCATCCACATACAACGGCGCATCCAGAAGATCACGCAATTTATAGTCCAACTGCTGCCATTCATAATCTGCCAGCTGTCCACTCTTGATTTTCTCACTCGGAATTTCGCACGCATTGGATATCAAACGATTCACCAACTGTACGTTACTCATTTCAAGCGAAAACACAGCTACCGGATTGCGATAATTCACCGCAATATTCTTTGCCATAGAAAGCACGAACGCCGTCTTACCCATTGCCGGACGGGCAGCGATAATAATAAGGTCAGATCTCTGCCAACCGGAAGTCATCTTATCAAGTTTGGTAAAACCACTCTCCAAACCACTCAAACCATCGGTACGGGCAGCTGCAATCTGAATTAACTGGTATGCTTCAGCAATAACCGGATTAATCTGTGTATAATCCTTCTTCATGTTCTGCTGAGAAATCTCAAAGAGCCTTCCCTCAGCTTCCTGCATTAAGTCGTCCACGTCCAGAGTCTCATCAAAAGCCTTGCTCTGAACATTGCTGGTAAACGTAATCAGTTCGCGTGCCAATGCTTTCTGCGCGATGATACGTGCATGATATTCAATATGTGCCGAAGAGGCAACCTTACTACTTAACTGGGTAATGTAGAACGGTCCGCCCACCTCTTCCAGATCACCACGTTTAGCAAGCTGTTCTTTTACCGTGAGGATATCCACCGGCTTCTGATTCACAGCCAGATCGGTGATAGCGGAATAAATCAACTGGTGCCGGTGTTCATAAAAAGACTCCGGGCGAAGAATTTCACTTACCAATGAATAAGCGTCTTTCTCAATCATCAATGCTCCCAACACAGCTTCTTCCAATTCTGGCGCCTGCGGCTGTATACGTCCGTAGTCAGTTACAGGCTGCACTTTTGCCTTGGAGTTACTTCGGGGAGTTCTTTTTTGTTCTGCCATTTTTAAATACTATGAATTATAAAGGGATGGCAAAGATAACGCTTATTAATCAAAATCATCCCTATTCTACCAAACAAAAAAAGAGCCATTCCCGAAATTCGAAAACAGCTCTTTACGTTTATATCAAACTTATTCTTAAATGGTCATTGCTTGACCGCCAATCACACCTGCAATGGCACTGGCTACGGCAATAATGACTTTCAATATCACATTCCAACTCGTTTTTTTCATAAGAGAAACTTTTTTAATGATTAATATTCAGCGATCAACAGACTGCGCAGTCTTTAATTTTTAATCCTTAATTCTTTAATTTCCAAAGTTGCTGGCTTTGGAAATTACCCCAGAGGATCGTCTTCTATTCCCCCATCACCCGAATTACCTCCTGAGCCACCATCTGAACCACCTCCTGATGGAACATTAGCTAAATTTTTCAGATAATCATCCAGGCTGACCAAATCCAGTTTTTCACCGGCACGGGTAGCAGTCTTGGTTATCTTCAGTTCCCTGTTGGCCTGGAAGCAGATACGAACACTCTCCACACTCTTGGCGGTCACATCTTCAGTCTTATCTTCTCCCTTAGATTTTGCAGCCAGCATAAATACGCCCAATCCGGCAATATTTACAGTTTTACCTTCCAGCAACTGCTCTTTCAGCTTCTCCACGAAGTTCTGCATAGTACTCCGGATATCACCGATAGAAAGCGAAGAACGATCCTGCATCTTCTGGGCTATAAATGCCAAGTCCACGCTCTGTCCTAAAGTTATTAACTGAGGAAAAAACTTTTTGGGAGAATTCTCAACCCGAGGGTCAGACGGCCTCTCTACCGTTCTAAAAATTACACTCATACTTTTTCATTTAGAGATTTAAATTCTGTTTAATTCACTTTGTTGATCAACGTTGATGCAAAGGTGAGGATTAAATCTCTAATAAAAGCAGGAAAATGAGTGAAGAGAGTGGTTTTTCTGAGAAAAGTTATAAGTTGCTATAAATCAACAATGGTAGATAATCAGAATAAATCAGAATGGGAACCGGTACGCACTAAAGTCACTATTTTTAATGAAGAATTCAAGCTGTAAATCAATAACCAGTCAGGAGTTACATGACATTCGCGAAAACCATTATAATTACCACTTAGTGCATGATCTCGATTTTTTGCAGGCAATTCCTTACCTGTTATTAATTTTAATATAACCTCATTGAGTTTATTTTCATCAAGACCTCTTTTCCTAGCCAACTTTAAATCTTTCAGATATTGGCGGGTAAATTCTAATTCATATTTCATTTCACTTTCTCCATATACTCTTCAAAGCTTTTGCACTTTATAGTACGTCCTTCTTTCACATCCCGTATTGCGCGTAAAGTAGTCTCATTGAGAGGACCCGCCGCTTTCTTAACAGAAATATTCCCCACTCCCCGCAACATTTTTATTGCTTTCTTCAAATCTGGCAATAAGCTTGCATCTTCTATTGTCACTATTAACTGCGTCATATATAAATTCTCCTTTCTGTTACAAAGATACCACAAATTACGGAATCGTCAAGAAATTAAATATTTTATTTGAGAACTGTTATGAAACTAGATTTCGCACAACACGCTTTTATTTGCTCCACGATGTATGCCACATCTTCATCCGTCACCCAAGGTCCGGCAGGGATACATAACCCCATATTAAATAAACGTTCTGAAACACCATTCACATAACAAGGATTATTCACATAGACAGGCTGAAGATGCATAGGCTTCCACAAAGGACGGGTCTCAATACCTTTGGCATCAAGTTGCACACGAACTTCGTCATAGTTAGTACCAGTCTTCTCCGGATCAATCAGAATCGTAGATAACCAATAGTTAGCATTGAAGCGATCGTCAGGATTAAATTTCAGTGTAATACCTTCCACACCTTCAAAAGCCTTTGCATAAAGATCATGCACATGGCGGTGATGGGCAATATGATCTTCCAGCACAGTCATCTGACCACGGCCGATGCCCGCACAGATATTACTCATGCGATAATTGTAACCGATCTTTTCATGCTGGTAATGAGGGAAAGGTTCACGAGCCTGAGTAGCATAAAACATGGTCTGCTTCTTTGCCGCTTCATCAGGAACGATTAACGCACCACCACCCGAAGTAGTGATCATTTTATTTCCATTGAATGACAACACACCAAAAGTACCGAACGTACCACACTTCTGTCCCTTGAACTCGGATCCTAAAGCCTCGGCAGCATCTTCCAACACTGGAATATCATATTTCGCAGCAATAGCACAAATCTCATCTATCCTGGCAGGCATACCATAAAGATGTACAGGAAGAATAGCTTTGGGCTTTTTACCTGTTTTCGCAATTCGGTCTTTGATAGCTTCTTCCAGTAAAGCAGGGTCCATATTCCAAGTATCTTCTTCACTATCGATAAATACAGGCGTAGCTCCCTGATAAGTCACAGGATTAGCTGAAGCACAGAAAGTGAATGACTGGCAAATTACCTCATCACCTGCGCTGACACCAAGCTGAATTAAACCTAAATGGATAGCTGCCGTGCCTGCCGACAATGCGACTACTTCCTTATTCTGACCCACAAAATGTTTCAGGTCGTCTTCGAAAGCATTCACGTTGGGCCCCAAAGGAACTACCCAGTTTGTATCAAAGGCTTCGCGTATGAAGTCTTGCTCCTTGCCGCTCATATGAGCGAGGCAAAGATAAATTCTCTTGTCCATGAAAATATATGATTAAAAGAAAACTATAATAAGTTCTTTATGATTTTACATCTATTCCCTACAGCCAGAACATTATCCGGAATATCTTTTGTGACGACAGAGCCGGCACCGATCACACTCCATTTCCCCACTTTTACACCCGGAATAATGGTAGTACCTGCACCAATCCAACTACCCTCCCCTATCTGTACATTGCCACAAAGGGTACAATGAGGAGAGATATGTACATAATCCTCAATGATGCACTCATGATCCACAGAAGCACCAGTATTGATTATGCAATGCCTGCCGATACAGACACCGGATTGTATGATGGCTCCCTGCATCACGACCGTACCTTCTTTTATTGCAGCTTCTTCCGATATAATGGCTGAAGGATGAAAAGCATTACCAAAGGTAGCATGCAGACTTTCAGCTATCTTCCTGCGAATACCATTATTACCAATACTGATTATCAACGGTCCACGGACTTTCGACGAACGTAAAACGGGATAATTAAGAAGACTATGAACCGCTTCATTATCATCAAACAATGCTTCAACTGCCTCATTATTCGCACGCAATATATCAATGATCACTTTCGCATGACCACTGGCACCATATAAATACATTATTTAAATTTTCAATTATTTCCGGTAAAAGCCTCCATAGTGACAGAAGTATCAGAACTGATACCTTCACGTACAAAGACTTTCTTTATTGTAAGAAATATAATTTTCAAGTCCAGTAAGAAAGAACAATGATCCACGTACCACACATCCAGTTCAAATTTCTTTGTCCAGGAAATGGCATTACGTCCATTCACCTGCGCCCAACCTGTAATGCCTGGCCGGACTTCATGCCGACGGGCCTGTTCTTTGGAATAAAGAGGAAGGTATTGGGGAAGTAAAGGGCGGGGACCTATCAAAGCCATATCGCCTTTCAATACATTAATCAACTGTGGCAATTCATCAATGGAAGTGGAACGAATGAATTTTCCTATTTTTGTTAAACGCTTCTCATCCGGCAACAAGTTGCCATCTGCATCACGTTCGTCAGTCATTGTTTTGAATTTGATGACTTTGAAAATCTTACCATACTGGCCTGGACGTTCTTGAGTGAAAAAAACGCCAGCACCCTTATTGGCAAAATATAACCAAATTGCCATAAAAAGCAATATCAACCAAGTGATAGCCAATATCAAAAATACAAGAATAAAATCTATCACTCGCTTTAAAAAACAAGAATACATAATATCAAAACTATAGATTAATCAAGGTCTGATATTCTTCTAATAATGCGTTCCAAACTTTATGTTGTTCATACCGCTCTATAATTATGGGGCGAGCACATTTTGCCATTTCTCTTACCTCGCCATTCCGATGTTCATAAAACCATTTCATTGCTTCATATAGAGCTTCTTCATTTTGGGGTGGAATTATCTTACCATTAACTCTTTCTTGAATTATTTCATTGCAACCACTTATATCAGTAACTATTGAAGGAAGTCCCATTGCACCTGCCTGTAGAACAACATTAGGGAAGCCTTCACGATAGCTAGGAAACACTAACACATCGGAAGCAGCAAAAAAAGGACGAACATCTGACTGAAATCCCCAAGTGACAATAGTTTTTTCTTCCTCTATCTTCTTTTCCACATCTTCACGAAGTGGGTCCAATTCACGTTCAAAGTTTCCAATTAAATGCAATCTTATATCAGAATAGATAACTGATAATTTAGAAAAAGCTATCACTAACTCATTAATACCTTTATCTTTTACCAGTCTACCCACAAATACAAAATTAAAAGTTCCTTCTTCTTTTATATTCTCTACCCTCTTCATCACTTCTAATGAACGAGAATAATGCGTCACATCAACACCATTGATATTACCATTCAATAATACCTTCATCTTTTTTTTTGTGATACCATTGGTTATCAATGTTTTTTTCACTCCTTCTCCCTCTGGAATTACTTTCGTAGCACACCAGCAAGTAATCTTCTCCATTGAAACTAACAGCCAATGAAATTTACCTGTAGTTGTTTCAAATCTTAGTCCAGTAACTGTATATATTCTATGTGGAACATGAGTTACCCAAGCAGCAATCATTGAAAGTAAACTTGCTTTAGGTGTGTTTGTATGCACAATACAAGGTTTCACCTTCCTAAATAAATTAATTAACCTAAAAAGTGAAACAATATCATGCCAAATAGATATTTTTCGATACATCAGTACATCAATACAGTGTACACCTTCTCTCTCTTCCACTTCTTTCAGTTGTCCCGAATTATTATCAGAACCGATAGCTATTACATCAAAATAGAAAGATAAAAAACGAAGTTGTCCTTTTAGTAAATAATTGAGACTATCAGAAACTGTAGTAATGCGAATTAGTTTTCGTTTATCTGCCATAAACTGCATCGTATTTTAATATAATATATTTGTGAAATTGGAAAGCAAATACTTCGTATCAACTGCTGAATTACTTGAGTTTTTGTAGATGGAAGCATTTTATCAACCCCGCAGTTAGTCTAGTGCCAAATAGAGAAAAAAACACTCTTTTGCAACGAGTTAAAAATTTATTCTTAGGGCTACACCACGACATAGCAAAATGATGAATAGTATATGTATGAGATGTAGTCTTTATAGTCCCATCATCATGACGTTTTGAACAAAAGTAATCAAAAGGAAACAACTGAACCATATTCTGTGAGAATGAAAAATCTTCTTTTCTTGATAATAATGATATATGCCATTTTGATTCAATCTGCAGTTCCATAATTAAGGGTAATGTTTTAATATTCAAATGCCCATCTTGCATAACAAATTCTTTTCCATTATAATAATTTAAGCACTCAAGAATCCACGGATTATTAGGTTCAGATCCAATAACTGCAGCTTCTATTTTATTTTGGCTATCAACTCCCATAAAATAGGGTAAATCAAGTAATTCGTCAAATGATTTTCTAACTTCAACATCAGAATCCAAATAAATGCCGCCGTAATGGTACAAAGCATAAAGTCTAATATAATCAGCGGCAAAAGCATACTTCTTATTATTAAATGCATCTAGCACCCATGGATTTTGATTTATTTCAGTATTTTGCAGATTCCACAGCTTTATCTGATAGCCAGGAAGCATTGAAAACCAACTATTAATACACGATTGAATTTTTGTGGGGAATGGGTCGCTGCTAAGCCAACAATAATGAATTATTTTGGGAATCATTTTATAGATAATATATATGAGTAATAAAATTTTCCGAAGGTTCATTACAGATTTTGTTCATAAATCTGCAAACGTTCATAACATAGTATATGTTCTTTCTAAGCAGGTTCCTACAGCTACTTATCACCAGTTTTGAATATTAAGTTCTTAATCTGTTTTCACTAGTCCATTAGACTAACTGTCAGCGAAAGTATATTTCGTAATATTATAAATACCTATATTTAAAAAGGATGCACGGATTCACCAACAGCATTTTCATCTTATATTATTCGGAAGTGATATCTTTTGCCAAAAGCTATATACTATTTTATAAATATAAAAAACATCACTAATCTAGATAGTAGACACTATGCTACCAGAACTGCGCCCCATATTATTTGTATTAAAATTTGTCTCCCAATTGCTCTTTCATTTTCCACTATAGTCACGGAGTCATCTTTATGGTCTCAACTCAAGAACCCAAACAAGTATCATTTTTTATCATCAAGAACTAAACTATCCTTTATGAATTGATTACGTAATTTTTCAAGCCTGTCAAATTCAAATTCTTTTGCTTTTAAAAAATTCGCATTAGTAAGTTCAGTTAATCGTCTTTTATTTAAAATCAACACTATTTTATCAACTATTTCATTAATATTCCCTTTGCCAAATATGCAAAATTCAGGTAAAAGTTCAGGAATACCACCAGTATTTGCACCTAGACACGGCACACCCAATGCCAAAGCTTCAATTATGGAACGAGGTAAACCCTCTTGTTTACTTGGTTGAATATAAATATCAATTGTTTTTAAAAGTTTTTTCACTCCGTTTGCATCAAGTATACCTAAAAAATGTACACGATCTAAAACTCCATACGCAGAAGCTATACGACTTAAATATTCTTGTTTTCCTTGTCCCGCTAAATAATAATGTATATTGTATTGATGCTTTAATCTTGAAATCGCCTTGATTACATCTGCCTGACTCTTATACTTAACGTCAATAGCAGCACATGTCGCCATTTTTATCTCTGATGACGAATCTATTGACATTTTTTTAATTTTCTTAAGACGATCTTTTATAGAATAATCATCAAATTCTTTAAGAATGACATTAGATATACCTATCGAAACTCCATTCGTCGGATAACGCTGTTGAAGGAACTGCTGTGTAACATAAATCGTCCTATCAGCAAACTTCAAGGTATGACGCATACCCCAATATGCCAAAGGAGCCATCAATTTCCCCTTCCAACTATGATTCCAATAAGCATCCCATGGACACCCTATAGCGATTAGCAAACAAGGTTTTCCTTGTTTTTTTGCCAATTTTTGAGCATAATCAGCATCTCTTGATGGGACATAGGCAATCACAGCATCCGCTTGTTTAACCGCATTTCTAATGACTCGCCGATTATATTTACTATATAGTAAAAACCCTCTTAAAGTATTTATCAGTTTTAAGGGATAAAGTTTTATATCCTTTAGATCAATGGTTTCACTTGTAATCTCACCCTGTGTTATAGGACAACACAGGGATAAATTACCAAATGGACTATAACGGTAAAAGTGCGTGGTTCCACTTCCCTTATAATAAAATCCGTTAACTTCTGACAGCCTAAAGGCAGTCATTATGAGAAGAATATTCATAATGTTTCTTACAAAAATCTATGAAGCCAATTTCTAAATGAATAATAATCTTTATACTTACTCTCATAGGTAAAATCTAAATCACTATCCATGAATTTTTTAATATCGTTAATGTTATCTTCTCCTAATATAAATATACTGAAAGGTGAATAAAATGGATATTTTTTTATATATTTAAAATTAGTTATGAGTTTCTTGTTAAAAAACAGAGCCTCCAACGGCCTTAAAGACAAACCTGTTTGTTCCTCTGGTAAAATATCTATAACACATTTAGAAGCTTTAACTCTCGACAAAACATCATAATATGAGAGTCTATTTTTATCATTTTTGAACCGGCCTGTCTCAGCTATTAAAAAAAAAGTTTTCAGAAACCTATCTTCCAATTCTTTCTTAGTTTTTTCCAAAATTTTATACCGACCTTTATCCGATCCTACAAAAATACAATCAAAATTAGTATGATATTGTTCTGTTTCACAAACAAGCTCTGGAAAAAAGAATTGCGTATTCATTTTAAGATTATACTTAGCTGCATCTATGGCATCGTATGTCCACAACTCAACTTCATCATCCAACTCATTTAATATTGAAGGATCATAAATATGATTCCAAAACCAATAAATTACACGCAAATTGGGATATCTATGTTTTACATAATTAGCCGCGCGTCTAGTCAAGTTGGAATCAAAGATGACAATTGTGGTTTCGCTTGCTCCACAATTTCTAAAATCTTTCGTATAAAATAGTGAATACAAAGGCGGTAATAGTTTACCACAAAGAAATCTTAGAAATTTAGAAAATCCATTAAGATTGCCAAAAATTATTCCAGTTGGCGTATTATTACAATATTCTTTATAAAATAAAACTTTAGAATTTATAGAAAAGATTTTCATACAATATTGGGTCTACGATTTCAAAAAAGGATGTTGAATGCATTAAATAACTAATTATACCATAACTCACAGCATATAACACGATTATTAATGTCAGTCTCAATGTATTCAACATGCATGAATTTCGAAATTTATTTGTTACAAATGTATAATTAACAACTCCCATGTATCTATATAGACGCATAGCATTCAAAGACATAAAAGCAGCCGGAAGGACTAGAAGCAATGCAATATTAAAATATAGAACCAACTCTCCCTTGTTACGAACATATTGAGACTGCAATGTGGACAGCCAGCTATCACCTTTGTTTGAATTCCATATTTTAATAAATACAAGATTAGAAACAAATAAAACAACCAATAACGATTTTGTTAAAGTTGAAACTCCGACATCATATCGTTCAACCATTAGCGCATATTGAGATGAAAACATATATTGAAGAACAATAACAAATATCAATGCAACAACTATTAATACAATTTTAGGTATTCTGGCTAAGATTTTTTTATCCGCAAACAAAAAAATAAGATAAAAACTGATTGAGATATGTATCGTAGATGCTAATAATACCAAACCTACGTATAATATTTTCCCAAAAACAGATTTTTTCGAAATCAGAAAATACATACCTATTAGAGAAATACCAAAAGCAACAAAGCTTCGATTTTGTACAATATCGTAAAAAGACAATGTACATAGGTATAGACATGCTACGAGCGAACAACGTTTAGCAAATTTGAGAATAAAAAATAAGTAACAAAATAAGCCAAAGCCTATAAAACATAATCTAAAATCAAAATAATCGAATCCCCATTTCTTGAAAAAGAACGAAACCAACATGTATCCTGGATCACTGAAAAAATCTATTTCATAGGCATTCTCATAATTATAATAATCAGGAAGATTAGTACACCAGGCTAATGTCCAAACAAACAAAAAAATAATTATTGTTAACAATTTGGATTTTTGGAATACAAGCCCCAATAATGTTAAGATAATGAACAGAAAGATTATAATATTCACTTGCAAGTCTATTCTATAAAAAAGATTTTAACTTGTTCAGAACAAACGACTTTTGTCGAGGAGAGAATGCGAACTGCCAACAACAAAGTATATATATTGGAATAAATACCAGAATTGATAACCAAAGTCTAAGAATACTCTCATGATTCCTAAATAGTAACATTATCAGCATATATGTTATTAGTGAAATAGATGCAACTATCAAACAAGGTTTTATTGTATATAAAAACAATCCTTTTAGAGTTATCAGATGTTCTTTTTTTAAATATCCAAATCGGATACATAATATTACAATTTCTAGAAGAGTTTTTACTACAAAGAGAGAATAAGGAGGAAAACCTATCTTAAAAAGGCAATAAGTAAATACAATATTAAGAAATACAATTACGCTCAATAACATTTGATATGTCTTAATTTTACCAGTTGCCAGAACAGCATAATCCAATAGAGTTGCAAAACACATAAAAAGAAGATAAATTAAATAAATTCGACAAAACAAAGAAGTATAAATAGGCACTTCATTTCCTAACCATATTTTTAAAACAATATCAATATTGAAAAACATGGGTATTACAATTATAAGCATAACTAAAAAAGAGAATTTACATGATCCGTATAATAATATCTCTAATCTTGAATACTCATGCAATGCATAGCTTTTTACAATTTGTGGGTTAACTGCTCGTTGGAAGCTCACTACAAATTGATTTACGGCTCCTCCCAATTGCGTTGTTACACCATAAGCTGCATTAATTGTAACTCCAAAAAACATGTTTGCAACAACATTAAGACCGCTAGTTGCAGTTAATGAAGATATGGAAACTAAAAGATTCCATCCTGAAAAAGATCCAATTTCTTTTAAGATTTCCTTTTTATATCCAAATTTAAATTTTGAGCATTCCAACTTTTGTAGTGAAAAGATTATATACCCTACTGTAATACAAAATTGTACAATAAACGTAAGGATTCCATATGTGATCAATATTTGATTTGAAGAAAAGAATTTAAGTGTAAAGGCCATACACAGAAGTAAAAAAGCTTCCAATAGACTAATTAATGCATAAAAAGACATTTCTTCATAGGCTATAATGGCTGCTTCATATGGCAATCTAATAATTTTACAAATGAATGACACTATCATAAGTTGATATACTACGTTTACTACGTACATTGATTCATATTCAAAATTCATTTTTGAATTAATGAACCAAAGACCAAATATCTCAAGTAACAAAAATGAAACAAAGCCCAAAATTATAAATATAAATAACGATGTATTAAATATTGAAACCAAATTTTCTCCTCCTTTACCCATGTCAAAATTCAAAAATCGTTGAGTGGACGTAACCATCGGTGCGCTAATAAACGAAAAGGAAATCACAAAAGAATTAATGACATTCCATGTTCCAAAGTTATTTATACCTAAAGCATTGAGTACAACCCGTGATGTATAAAACATCACAAACATCATAATTCCCATTCTTATATATAGGTATATGGAATTCTTGGCTATTTGTTTATCGCTTGACATAATCAGAAGTTCAATTTAGGGCATATACTCTCCATGTATCTTATAGAAAATTATTGCTAAATTAGTTTTTGGGTTACTGGCATACCGCCAAGTCTATATTATATAACACAAACTCAAACAATCCCTAAAACCATTAATGTTTCTAACAAAAGACACACTAAAATAGATCAATCTATAGCTTCACTGTACCAATCATCCTATAATACACAACAGCTATCTCACTTCCTCGTTATATTATAAAAACAGGAACATTGTTACTTTTTTTCAGCAAATATTCTAATAATATCACAATCTTAAAATGCAATATTTATTTTACTTACCAATGTTATAATATTCAAAATCTAAATCTTGTAATTCTGACTTATCATATATATTTCTTCCATCAACTACCACTGCCTGCCTCATCGTCTTCTTCAACACTCCCCAACTAGGCATCCTAAACTCCTTCCACTCCGTCACCAGCAACAACGCATCCGCATCCAGCACCGCATCATACATATCCGTAGCATAGACAACCTTATCTCCTATCCTACGTTTACATTCATCCATCGCAATCGGATCATAGACCTTCACGCTTGCACCAGCCTCTATCAACTTATCAATCAAAACCAGTGCCGGAGCCTCCCTCATATCATCCGTTTCAGGTTTGAAAGCCAAACCCCATAAAGCAATCTGTTTACCTTTCAAGTCTCCATTATAGTGTTTCAACAACTTCTCAAAAAGAATACTCTTTTGTCTCTCATTCACCTCTTCCACAGCTTTCAAAACACGCATCGAATAACCATTCTTTTCCGCAGTCTTTATCAAAGCTTTCACATCCTTCGGGAAGCAAGAGCCACCATATCCACAACCAGGATACAAAAATTTACTGCCAATACGACTATCTGCACCAATACCCTTACGGACCATATTTACGTCAGCACCAACCAACTCACAAAGGTTAGCAATATCATTCATAAAGCTAATCCGTGTAGCCAACATAGAATTAGCAGCATATTTTATCATCTCAGCACTCGGAATATCTGTAAATATCAGACGATAATTATTCATCATAAAAGGCTTATAAAGACGTTCCATTATCCCTTTAGCCTTTTCCGATTCCACACCTACCACTACACGGTCAGGTTTCATAAAATCATCAACGGCATCACCTTCCTTCAAAAATTCAGGATTAGAAGCGACATCAAACTCTATCTGAATAGTACGTTTATCAAGTTCTTCCTGAATGGCAGATTTGACTTTTTGTGCAGTACCTACCGGAACTGTACTTTTGGTTACAACAAGTACATACTTATTCATATTACGACCAATAGTACGGGCTACCTCCAACACATATTTCAAATCAGCACTACCATCCTCATCAGGAGGGGTACCAACCGCACTGAACACAACCTCTACATCATCCAGACATTCCTTCAAATCTGTCGTAAATTTCAAACGACCTGCTGTATAATTACGGTGTACCATATCTTCCAAACCCGGTTCATAAATAGGAATAATACTTTTTTTCAGATTCTCGATCTTACTTTCCTGCACATCCACACAAGTAACATCCATTCCCATCTCCGAGAAACAAGTACCTGTAACTAAACCAACATACCCAGTACCAACTATTGCTATTTTCATAATATCTTGATGACTATTAATTATAAATGATAAAAAGAACGATACCAGTCTATCGTTTCCTGAACCCCTTCTTTGATTGCTTTATTAGGCTTAAATCCCAATTCATTCTGTAAAGCGGTAGTATCTGCATTTGTCTGATAAACATCTCCCGGTTGCATCGGAAGATATATTTTCTCTGCAGGATGTCCGATAGCTTCTTCAATAGCCTGAATAAAGTCCATAAGTTTCACTGGATGAGAATTACCTATATTATATATTTTATATGGAGCAGTAGAAGAGCTGGGATCAGGGGTTTGAGCACTCCAATCCGGATTAGAAGTAGGAATATGGTCTATCACTCGAAGAACCCCTTCAACAATGTCGTCGATATAAGTAAAATCACGCAGCATATCGCCATTATTAAAAACCTTTATAGCTCGACCGTGCAACATGGCATCTGCAAAAAGGAAAGGTGACATATCCGGACGACCCCAAGGACCATAAACAGTGAAAAAACGCAAGCCAGTAGAAGGAATACTATATAAATGACTATAAGTATGTGCCATCAATTCATTGGATTTCTTCGTTGCTGCATAAAGGCTGACCGGATGGGCTATACTATCTCTCTCTGAAAAAGGTACCTTCCCATTCAAACCATAAACACTACTGGAACTGGCATAAATCAAATGCTTCACTTTATAATGGCGACAACCTTCCAATATATTTAGAAAACCATCTACATTACTTTCCACATAAGCATAGGGATTTTCTATAGAGTACCTCACCCCTGCTTGTGCAGCAAGATTCACAACCTTATCAAAATGTTCATTGGCAAAAAGCATTTGCATGGCCTGTCTGTCTTCCAAATTCATACGAACAAAACGAAAGCATTCATATGTATTGCTTGGAACAAGTTTATACCAATCAACAGTACTTTTATCAATACCTAAAGTCTCTAAACGACCATATTTCAAATCGACATCGTAATAACTATTAATATTATCCAAACCAACTACTTCATCTCCCCTAGAAAGCAATTGTTTACATACGTAGGAGCCTATAAAACCAACAGAACCAGTAACTAAAATTTTCATTTATCTCATGTATACAATTAATCAATATGTACTTGAACAATGATTTGATTTATTATCAAAAACAAAATCTTTCAACACACTCACTGCTATATATAGAATTAGATTTTAATTTCACAACAAAACTACATACTCCCAGATAGACATCTTATTTGAGCACTTACTTTTATTTGATTAAATATTGGAATATTCATCCAACCTCTATCAACCTAGGATGCATTTTATCCTTTTCACTCAAAAGGATCTTATCTATTGGTATTCTCCAATCTATTTCCAAATCTGGATAATCCCAAGCCAAAGCACCTTCACACTGTGGAGCATAAAAGTTATCACATTTATATTAAAAAAACAACTTCTTCACTCAACACACTAATGCCATGCCAAAAACTCTTGGTACAAAGAACTGACGATGATTTTCTCCTATAAGCTCCACTGCAACATGCTGTCCAAAAGTTGAGGATCTCTTTCTTATATCCACAGCAACGTCAAGAACAGCCCCCTTTATCACACGCACCAGTTTACTTTGAGTAAAAGGAGGTTTCTGAAAATGCAAACCGCGAATCACTCCGTAAGATGATTTAGATTCATTATCTTGAACGAACGTTATCTACAGACTTTTTCTTCAAATTCTCTCTGACTAAAGGACTCGAAAAAGTAACCGCGTCCATCTTTAAAAAGACGAGGCTTAATGATTACACCCCCTTCGATGGCTGTCTTTACAATTTTCATATTGATCAAAAAACATCTAGACTATCTACCTCTTCAAGGCATTTACGTGTCACTAATTATCTATGCAAACCCATCAATATGTTCTACAGGAATATCAGTAAGTTCTTCAGGAAATAAAAACAGATGACAATGCGTTCGCTCATGATGAGTAGCAGTTATTCTTCTATTTCTTCCCATGGATAAGGATTATCTACCACATTCTGAAACATTTCAATGGCTTCCAACTGTTCAGAAGTTAGTGATGTAGAATCCCAAGAAGCAATAATAGCACGGCCTTCATCTGCTAAGGGTTCATCAAACACTTCACCGTAGCAGGCAGTAAGCAAACGAAGTTTCAGCAACGAAGCTGGAAGAGTATCAAGAATATCCCAGCAACGATCTAAGACTTCCTGGATATGTTTCTGCTTGTCACCGTGATCTATAAATGAAGTACTGTAACCCATTAGAAGAGCAAGACAAACATTTGCTTGCTCTTCGACTGTAAAACCTTTAACACCAGAATTATACAAAGCTGTAGTCAGGCGATAAACTTCACCATTACGACGGGAAAGGTCATCGCTATAAATGGGACTCCCGTCCATACCTAAATACATCAGATCGTGCGCGGCACGCTGAAGAGCAAGTGTTTCTTCAGAAAGAGACATAATGATTTATGATTTATAATTTATGATTTATCAGCTATTCAATGACAACGGTCAATCGTCAATTATTTGATTACTTCTATAAGATCCGGATGAATGGTAGCAAGCGCAACGGCAATGATTCCTTGTATCTCAATGACCACACGCCGGTCACGTGCACCTTTCACTTTCAAGAAAAGCCCCTCCTGTCCCTCAAAATCACCACCAATGATGCGGACTCTGGTGCCTTTGGACAAATTAAGTTCATCGGGTTGGAAGTATAAGAGATGATCGTTGTAGGTACCGGCAACAGCGATGAAACGCTGCATCTCGTTGTCGGGGATAATTATTTTTTGACCACTGCGGGTATCAGTTATGTATTGCAAGTATGTGATCTGTGATTTAACACGCTTCACTTCAGAAGGACAGGCATGAACAAAAACCAGATTATGAACGACGGGCACTAAAACACGAACTTTTTTGCCTTTCTTTATACTAATCTTATATTGCATCGGAATAAAACAACCCAACTTTTCTTTTTCAAGTAGTCGCATAGCATCCAACTCCCTGCGATAAGTAGCACGCATGGCATACCATATTTCGCTCTCTTTCTCCACTTCCATTTTATGATTATTTCAAAAAAGGGTGTTCTCTCGGGGCTTTAAATTCCTTGCATACACCTGAAATTCAATCACTTGCGAACGCTTTATGTAGAAT
>ULLR01014796.1_pt1 | contig 14549 bp, 7 predicted proteins | sample 1951381 | NCBI WGS metagenome assembly ULLR01 (sample SAMEA4835523, study PRJEB28245) | human gut metagenome | biome: gut microbiome; material: fecal sample | place: Denmark | collected 2008
TTGTGAAATTAATAAGGTCATCAATGGTATTGAAACTAAGTTTAATATCAAGATTGATGTTTGGCTTTATAAATGTTTGATCCGCTAAAATATGCGCTGGAATTGTTGTTAAAAAGTAAGTACTATCATCGTCTGTTTCAAAAACAGGTTTGGGAGAACCATTTGCCTCCAATGCGTCATATATAGCAGGAAAGCCTGTGCCTCTCCCTTCTGTTAATTGCAACTCCTTCAGGAAATCACCGATACGTCTGTTTCGATATTCACGGGCTACAATGCGGCGTTTGCTTTTTAATACATTAACATCAACAGGTGGAACCGGACCAGGCAGACTTAATATCTCTATTTTATCTGGCCATATCTGAACTTCTATAGGTGATTGTTGTTCGTAACTTTTGTGATATACAGCGTTTGATAAAGCTTCTTCAATTGCTGCATATGGGAAGTTGTAGAACCTTAATGCTTCTGCTTTATCCTTTTGTTTGATAACTTTCTCAGTGATGATATTAGTTTGTATAAAATTCAAAGCATTTCTCAATTGCTTTTGCAGGCATCCTTTGAAATAGTATTCCTCAAATTGTTGTCCCGAACCATCTTTATGCCATACAACTTCGATCCATGAGCGGGGAAAGAACTTTTCCGGATTTCTGGAGAAGAATAGCAAACCGACGTTTACCGGACGCAAATCTTCATTTGGACCTTTAGCTATATACATTGCTTTTGTCAAATCTGCCAGTGACATTTTAGTACTTTCGGAATATAGATCGCTTTTAACTTCCTGTAAATGGGACTGAATAAGGCTTAAATCAAAATCATCAATCTTGGCTTGGTTGTTTACTCGGTCATCAAACGGGATACGGGCAGTAAGCTCCATCAATAGGCGTAAGTTCTCTTCTTTAGCTACAATGCTCTCACTGCCAACACGTATATAGGGTTGTCGTTGTGCTTTTGTACCAAGTGTTATGGGAGCGGAGTACATGCGATTGTCTCCTGCAGGACACCAGAGTACCATGATGTGTTTACCTTGTAGTACATAAGGTTGCATAATCGGAAAATAGTTAGGTTGTATCTGGTATCCTATGTTAATAACCTCTTTTTGTATTTTATCCAGACTACTTTCTTTTAATCCGATGAGGGATGATTCAGGCTTATCGCCGTTTTCATTAATTCCAATAATAATATAACCGCCTCCCCAATTGTGGAGATCATTGGCAAAGGCGCACATGGTGTGGATAATGGTTTCCGGATTCCACCCGGATTTAAGCTCGATCCTCTCCCATTCAACAGTGTTGCCTTTTATTAAGTCTTCTATATTTATTGGTAAAGCCATATTCAGTTACATAATATTTCTGCAAATGTACTGAATGTTGTCGGTATAACAATAGGACAGATCAGATAAGTGGAATTTTCAAGTCTGTGTCTTTCCAATAATATTGAGGGCCTGAGTTCAGTTTACACTTAAAGTTAGTTTCAATCTACTATCACTACTCTCACTTTAAAAATAAATCGTTGATAGCTAAAGTGTTAGGTGTGAGTGAGGGTAAAGTTTGCGCGTGAGAGTAGGGGGCTTACTCTCACGCGCAATTTTTGTATTTTTATATCGTAACTTCTTTTGTTATAACGTGGTATCCTGCATGTGGCACATGTGTCGAATGAACCTGTAATCTGATGTTTTTTAGTCTTTTTTCCCATGTAAGTGGTGGGTTTGCCATAGTTGCTTGCCTTAATCATAAGGCATTAATTTGTTTTGCATTAGTCAAATATCTCGTTCACTCTTAGGAATAATTGGATGTTAACCTTGGTCAACAGGCTTATCAACGTTGGCTGATCGGCCTGTTGACCGAGGTTAACAAGCCTATTGACCAAGGTTAGCACTCAATAGGACTTACTGTAAAGTTGCAAAAGGAGTAGAGGAAAGTCAAATGCTTCTCTGTTTGTTGTTTGATTAGTATTGAAGCTTTTATTGTAAAACAAATGGGGGTGAACCTTTTAGCGCAACAGGTAGATAAGCGTTCTAGTCATTATATACACAGCTACCGGAATACCCTTGCACTATGTCAGACTTTTGTGACATGATTGTAGTACAAATAATAGTATTGTAATAGCTATATGTTTTTCATAATCAATTGTTGAGAAATTGTAAATCATTTTTAGAATTACATATATAGTGAATATTATTTTCGATTGAAAATTTGTCCATCCCTATATTCATACCACCAATACAAATCTTTATTTCCCCTATGATGAAATTCAAATTGGTACTTTTGAGGAGCAATACAAGAAATTGTAGTAGAACGCCCTGTTTTGTGGAGGAGTATACCATATTCTATGGTATCTACATAGAAATTATATCCTTTGTAGTTGAAAATACCTTGAGTCCACTTTCCATAATTATAGAAACGGGGGTTATAAATAACACCAATTAAAATGTATGGATTAGGCGAGAGTTCCTCCGTATCGGTTAATATTCATTTAAAGAAGCGCTTTAAAAAAACTTTCGGAAGTATGAAAATGTTACATGAAGATATCAGGACGGAATATAGTAAAACCGGTCTGTACCCGCTCAGGAGATATCTGTGGCACAACTTTTACAAGGCTACACCCTTTTCTACGGATGGTGTAGCCATCACCTCCAAAGGGTGTAGCCATCCGGGAGAAAGGGTGTAGCCCTGCCGGAAGAACGGTTTACTTACACCGCGATTGATGAATGTTATTTGACAAGAATTCCACATGCTGCCTACAGATCAGACCGTGCCTGTTTCCTGGAAGGCTTATGTACGGTCAGAAGCTCATTCAGGTGGCTCCATGGGATGGGAAGGAAACCGGCGGAGACTTCCTCACGGCGCAGGTGGTACAAGCCTGTACTCAGGCGACGGGATTCCAGATGATATTCACCGCCGGTACGATACAGAAGAGACAGTTGACGACGCGAGCGTTCTATAAAGACGTGACAACTCTCTTCTTGCAAGGGGGAACCCGTGTATCGGAGCACTTCACCGCAAAAGCCATCAATGCCTTTGTTGAAATTGGAACAACAGGGATAAAGATAGTAATGCCAAAAAGGACTGCTACGGAAAAGACCAAGACCCAAAGGCAACAGTAAATCCTCAGCAGTACTTATTCCAAGGTTGGAAACAGGAACCTTATAACAGCGGCCATCATTAAAAATGAAAAGAATGGAGTCAAAGTAATTCGACTCGGAAAAAAGGCTGCGTAGCTTGTCACTCTCATTATTGAATACTAATACTGAACACATGACTGATTATACTTTTAATGAAGAGGCAAAGATAGGAACTAAAAGAAGGGCAACAAACACGCACAAGACCGAATGCTTACAGGCAAAAGAACATTTTGTCCGGTTCAAAAGAACAAAATCATTAGGCTAAATATACATTTATCTGCTTTGTTACAGTTCTTGAATCCTTGGAAAGGGTTGTGTTACCTCTTGCTCTCTGGTGTATTCGGTGCTGTATTCTTTCATTATTCGCAAGGAGTGTGGTGGTGTTGAGGGATTTTTGAAGAAAAAAGTACTGAATGAGCTTTATTTACTCGTAGAAAGGTGTTGTTTGAAGATAATTTGGTGAGTTCGGTATGAAATGTATATGATGTTGAAAAATAGAATGTTATATTGATAGTAAGTAAATATATTGAAAAAATGCGGTGTAAGAAGACGGTTTGGCTACACTTGTATGCAAATCTTTTATGTCACGTAAGATATTATTGATGAGTATATTAATGTACAGGGGGTAGGATGTAGGCAAAAACGGTCTTTTTTGTTTCTATAAATCACTGTGATCTGATCTTGAGAAAGTAAAGTTAAATACTATTATTGATGAAAGTTAACGACAAGCAAACCGCAGTAAATCAGTGTTCACTGCGGTTTGTCTTTTTATATAATCTTCAATTACAAACTATAATCCTGAGCCAATTAATAATAAATCTTCATTTTTTCCAATCCGGTTTAGGAAATAGCCGAATCGGACTGTAACGGATATAAGTTTCGAATATCTCTTTATCAGGACCAATCATGCGAGGATCACCTGAACACTCCATTTCATTTTGCAAAGCTGTTTTGAGCTCTTTTTCGACTGGTACATAGTCTACATAACCGACTAAGTTGTGTAAACAGAATGGATCGTCGTTCACATTGTATAATTCGAATTCAGTACGTTTGTCATATGCCATGTTGAAATAGGGATGTATGGCAGGATCTTTATAATTCTCGATCAGAAATGACTTTGACGGTGCGTCATCAACATCAGTAAATGCCCATCCGGAATGATGAATGCCTTTTTCATCGATGCCATACATCGGGTAAACTCTCCCCGTTTCATTATTGATTGCCTGAGGTGCACCGGCAGGCCAACGTTCCGGTTTTATATTCCAGATAAAGAGGTATTCCCTGCTACGTATGGCGCGTTGCGGATATCCGAGGTTTTTCCAACGGGAAGAAGAATGTCGTTCACGGCCCATAAAGACATATTTCCTAGTTTCATCCACAATCCCATTTTTTTCAGACCGGAGAATATTCACAATGCTTCGCCCTGAAATAGGAAGCATTCCATCAGGTTTCACTCCTGCGAGTTCTAGAATGGTTGGTGCGATATCTACAAAACCTATCAGATCGTCCACCCGACGTTTACCCGGAAATCCTTTCGGGTAACTGATTGCCAGGGGCACATGTACACCATATTCGAAGCAGTTTGCTTTTGCACGCGGAAAAGGCATGCCATTGTCGGCTGTTACCATAACGATCGTATTGTCAAGTTCGCCGATGGAGTCTAGGTAATTCAGCATTTTATAAAGATGAGAGTCTGCCCATTCTATTTCTACAGCATAATCAAGCATATCTCCCCTTATCTCATCTGTATCGGGGAAAAAACCGGGTATATCAACCTGAACAAGTTCTTTTCCATTACGCTTCCATGATCCTTTTTCATAAGCCCGGTGGGGTTCGGTTGAACCGTACCAGAAATAGAAAGGTTGGTCCGGTTTGCGTTGTTGCATGAAATCATGGAAGTTGCTAAAATAGTCTATCAATCCAATCCCTCCTGCAGTTCTCGGATCCGACGAATCGTTTTTTGTGTATCGATATTTATTGTAGGCATGTCCGGCTGCATTCTCTTTTCTCCATAGTGAATCTTCCTCATTCTGGGCGTAGCGGAAAGGGTCAACTCCTTTTCCGGTAAATCCGGTGTGGTAACCGTTTGCTTTGAGAAGATCAACAAAGGGAATGAATTCTTTCATCCAGGACGAAGCATGCTGTCCTGCCTGTTTATTTTGCCAATGATGACGCCCCGTTACCAATGTACTCCGGGATGGCGCGCTTCCCGGTGATCCGGCATAACAATTGGTGAAATAGATTCCGTTGGCTGCTACTCTGTCAAAACCGGGGGTGCGGACAAACTTGCTTCCAGCAAATCCTGTGTGTATATACGTCTGATCGTCATTGATTACAAAAAGTATATTAGGCGGTTTTATCGTTTCTTTCTGATGTTGTTTACATCCGCCTAAAACTCCTGAACTAATGGAGAGAAAAATTATTCCAGATAAATGTTTCATGATATTATTTATATTTTAATTCAAAAGTTAACTTCCAATCCGGAGGCTTCCGGTTCAAAATCTGACTTGTTTATTGAGCGTGCCGGAACACTTTCACCTTTCTTTATGCGGTTCCATGCATCTCGGGCAGAGCCCATATACGGATATGAATCAAAAATATCTCCCTGACCAAGCATCCTTGGATCCTGCTGTTCTGCCAGTTTTTGCAGAAGTTCGCTCCGCATTTGTCTTTTCAATGTATCGTAATTGGCATCTTCTGCCAAGTTTACGATACATTCGCGGTCTTCTGAGATTTTGTACAGTTCTTCTTTCTGCCGTTTACCGAAAGAAAGCTGCCAGTAGCTCTCCGTTTCGGGATTCCGGCGTGCTTTTAATACTTCTGTTTTTGTCGGACTGCCGTCTACATTCATATATCCTGTTTCTGGATTTCCTGCCGGCCAGCGACTGGTTTCAAAATTTATCAGATAAAGAAAGTCGCCTTTTATAATACCTCTGATAGGATATCCTTGATCGTTTGGGCGTCCCACATCATGTCTTTCCTTACCGATCAGAACATAGTCCTTTTGTGGTTTGCTGTCTTCTTTTGTTAACAAGTCGAGAAAACTTTTACCTTCTATCGGTTGCATCCTCGATTTTTCTTCCGGTATGCCGGCTACAGCAAGAATTGTAGGTGCCAGGTCAATAAAACTCAGAAGATCCTTTATCTCCCGTCCGGTTTTTGTTATCCCTTTTTTCCACATCATGGCAAACGGGACATGATTAGAGTATTCGTATTCTTGTCCTTTGGCGCGGGGAAACGGCATTCCATGATCGGCAGTAACGATGACAATTGTGTTTTCCAGTTCTCCCGCCGCTTCCAATATCTGAAGAATAGCGACTAGGTGTTTATCAAAATGCTCTATTTCCAGCGCGTAATCCAGCATATCCGTGCGTACTGTCTCATTGTCCGGCCAAAAAGATGGAACAGAATCAATCTGATTGATATCTTTTCCGGCTTTTAAAGAAGAGCCGAATTCGTATCCTCTATGTGGTTCCAAAGCCCCATACCAGAAACAGAAAGGTTGGTCCTCGGGCTTATTTCTGAGGAATTCTTTGAAATTAGCCGCATAATCAATATTGGATATTCCCTTTGTCGGGGGTGTCAATTTGATCTGATTCCACATTTTTCCGACTATATTCCGTGCATTTCCCAATGAGTCGTTAGCAAAACCGGGTCCCCAGCCTTTTCCTGTTGCTCCTACCTTATAGCCGTTCTCAGTCAATACCTCGGGATAAGATTTGAATTTTGCAGGGAAATCGGGCCAGTGGTTGCAGGCTTCTTCCAGTTGCCAAGAATTACGTCCTGTAATAATGCAGGCGCGGGAGGGCGATGACTTGGCATTACAAGTGTACATGCGCTGAAACAGCAGGCCTTGTTGCGATACTTGGTCGAAACCGGGTGTGTGGAGCCAAGGCGTTCCATATGCTTGCATGTGGGGATAGGATATATCGTCGGCAATGCAGAACAGGATGTTGGGGCGTTGTTTTTCTTCTGCTTGTTTGCAAAATAGGTTGCTTGTTCCGGTAACTAAGAATATAGGGATGAATATTTTCTTCATTTTATATCATAATAAATTAAAAGTATTATGGAATGTTTTCAAATGTAATGGATATATCCTTACTTTCTTTTGAATATAAGGTAATTTCATTTACATTCTGTGATAGTACATTTCCTCCGATAATTTTTATCGGTTTCTTGCCTTCATATTTTATACACACGGTTGAAGCTGATGCAACCTTAATGACTAGCAGGTTGTTTTCCAACTGTATATTGTCCAACTGTCCTGTGGATGAAATGACGGATACTTTTTCTCCTTTATTGCCAATAAGAAAAGCGTTTATTGTATCATCCGGTTTATTGAAATTGAAGTCCATGCTGATACTTTTGTGGTTGCTTGTGTAAGGATGATTTAAGATTCCGAGTAGTTGTGACCGATTCAAATCTAATTTGTAAAGGAGCCTGGTCTTTGATCCGCTGAATCCGATAATCTGTCCGAAAGCATGCATGGAATCTACCTGGGTGTATATCTCCGGTGATGCTCCTACGTTAACATTATAATCGGTCATTATGCCGTGAATATAGGGTCTTACCCGTTTGGCTTTTGCTAATGTTTTACCGATACCAATCCTTTCTTTGGGAGTAAGTTGGCTTAGATCTCCCCAAAAACCATGCCCAGCAATTAATGTGTTATTTATATTATAATGTTGTGCGCGGTAGGGTGCTACATCATGTGGATAAACCGCATAAGTAAATAACTCTTTTGGAAAAAAATGTCCGTAATCATTGATAACCGTACGCATAGATTTAGTTCGGTAAGCGGAAAAGTCACCATAAGCGGATGCACCATTATTGATGAAAAAGAATATTCCCTCTTGTAGAGGCATTAATCCAATCATGCACCGTTCCGGCTCTGTAAGGTCTACTTCTATAACTACATCGTTATTATATTTCCGTAACTCTTTCATAATGCGAGTTACATAAAAAGGGAAAAGATAATTATATCTTTCTATCCTTTCTTTTTTTGTATGGCTATTATCTCCATGATTGAGGCCGGACAGAGAACTATTGAAAGTATTCATAGCATCCCATTTAAAAAAGCGAATACCTTGATCAATCAGTTTTTTACAATCTTCGAGAAATAAATCAGAAAAAGGCCCTACGATATCAAATACTGGTTTTCCCCATTGTGCTACAATAGGAACTCCGTCGGATCGGCGGATAATCCATTCGGGATGTTGTTGGTATCTTTTAAAGAGACTGTCTATTGCCATCGGAGATAACCAGATCCCTGGTATCATATTATGCTCTTTCATCCGGTTAACAAGTGGGGTTAATTTGTTAGGTAAACGTTTTTGATGTGGAGTCCATATACCTAGTGCTTCTTCCCATCCATCGTCGAGTACAAAAAGTTCAATATTCATCTGAGCAGCATAATCAATTTCCTGGAGTATTCGTTCCTCTGTCAAGACCCCTCTTAAATCATGCCCTTTCTTATTTAGTTCTCTTTGCATTGCCCAGGTATTGTAATAGAAATGAGATTCCCGGGATTTAGGGTGCTCTGTTATTTGGCTGAAAAGGTAATTGTGTATCAATGGTTCGATTTTTTCATCTTTTCCTATAAAACTGAAACTATTCCATACGGTTTCGTAATAAGAATCGTATGGTATTTTCTCATTATCGAAATAACCTCCTCTTATTAGTTCTGTAGCTATTGTCCGGGTATTTCCGTTTTGACTATAATGGTGGGCTATAAACCAGAAATTTTCATCTTTTATTTCTGTTTCGTCTCCTTCTACTCCCTGACTAGCGTCAATATCGCCCTTTTTCATGGAGGTAACTGCCGACAATCGGAAACCTTTTGCTTCATCTTGTGAGGCATGTTCGTACGTTGACATTACTTTATGATTTCCCGTGCAGGTAACAGAGAAAGGACCTTTCAGGAGAAGTTCATCACTATCCGTCAGTGTATGATTTCTAATAGAGGGATAAAATGTATGATTCCAATACTGGTAATTAGCTATTTGTATTTCCTGTATAGATCCTTTCATGTTATTGTTGAGGGATAACCTTGGGTAAATGAAATGCAGTTTTCCTTCCTTTTTATTCAACTGAAAATTGTGTCCTTTGGTCGATTTCAGTTGTATCTTCTCTCTGGTAAGTGTTGAGTTCTGAAAATATTGTCGGTACAATTCCATTTTCAAGCCTTTGTAAGCTCCCTTACCCTTAAAATAAAAAATATACTCCAAACCTTGATTAGCCAAACTTCTTTCTTCGTATTTAATAAATTCCCATACCGGCATGGATGAGAGTACTGTTTCTTTGTTAATCTGAAATTCGAAGTAAGGAAGTGCATTTTCAGCTATTAATTCTTTCTGGTTTTTCTTATCAAACACTGATTGAACGGAGATTGTATTATTCTTAAATGATAATACCTGTCGCATCTTTGCATTTTCATAAATGAACTCCTTTCCAGCCATGTGTCCGTTGGCTAGTATATCATTATCACAATAGAAGAATAAAATGATTAGTAAAAAGATGTTCTTAAGTTTCATTGAATTTGTTGAGGTATTGAGGGGTGTATCAAAAGTCCACTCTTTTTTACCCAAAGGGAATTTTGATACACCTCAATGATTTTTATTTATTTAGGCGTAATTTGATAATCATTTTGTTTCAATTCCGGATTTACATCAACCTGTTTCTGTGGAATTGGAGTGGTGAGGTTTGTTTCATTGAGTTTAAACCCTTTACTCGTCATAACTTCAATCGCACGGCCGGTGCGGATTAAATCGAACCATCTGTGTCCTTCAAAAGCCAGTTCCACACGGCGTTCGTGTTCAACGATTAGGAAGAATTCATTTTTATCCGAAGTTTTAATATCTACGGGAGAAGTTTCGGTTGTCTGGTAACCGAATCCTCTGCGACGCACTTGATTGAGGCAATCGCATGCCTGCGCTGTTTTCCCGTTTTGGTTTAATGCTTCGGCATACATTAAAAGTACGTCGGCGTAGCGGATTACCGGAAAGTTATTGTTGCTGTCGCCGCCTTGGTAAGGGATGTCGAAGTATTTCTTCACATGGCGTGATTCTACCCATTTCCCGCCTTTGCGTGAGTCGTTATAGCCGAGTGCCATAGAAAAATCACGTCTTAGGTCGCCATCTTCGTATGCATTATAAATATCCATTTCCGGAATGTTGTTACCTCCCGTTCCTCCTACTTGGACAACATTGGTTCCTGAATTGAAAGGTGCAAATGTGTTCGGGAAATCACTACCTTCTCCGTATCCGCCTTTCTTGAACTGAACTTCGAAAACGGTTTCTTTGTTGTTATGATTATCCGCATGGAATACACTGGCATAGCCCTTATTGTTCAACGAGCCTGCCTCGTTCTCTAAAAGTGCGTACACTTTGCTATTTATCACTTCGGCTAGTTTAGCTTCGGCTTCCGAGTATTTGTTTAGTGTTAGATATACTTTGCCTAATAAAGCTTTGGCAGCTCCTGAAGTTGCCCGACCAATATTCTCGTCTTCTTTATAAGATGTAGGCAATGCTTCGGATTCTTTTAGGTCAGCGATGATTTGTTCGTATACTTTTTCTTTTGGATCTCTCATGTATTTATATGATTCATTGATACTAATTTCATGCAATACTAATGGAACGTCTCCATACACACGAACAAGATTAAAGTAAGTCAATGCCCGGAGAAATTTGCATTCCAGTTTGTATCGGTCACTCAGCGTTTTGTCTATATCTATATTATCGATACGATCTAAAACCGTATTAACACGATTAATACAAGCATAGCTCTTATTCCAGAAATTGGCAATATAAGGATTCGTAGTACGGATATAGAATTTATCGAATTCATCTTGATCGACCACGGAACCGGACAGTAAATTGTGTGTGTTGTCTGATGGAATTTCTGAAAAAACATACCAGTTGCCATATTGACCGCCTTCCTGAAGTGTGGAGTACGCTCCGTTGACGGCCATTGTAAATTGTTCCGCTGTTTGATAAAACTGTTCCCCCCCTAATTTATTTTTCGGTTGTAAGTCCAGAAAATCGCTACAGGATATAAGGCCTAAACACAAGCCTAATGCTACTATTTTATATTTTGCTTTCATACTTATTATTCTGTTTTTAGGTATTAACAATTAGAAAGTCACATTTATGCCTACCGTGAAAGTTCGGTTCAACGGGTACATTCCATAGTCAGTACCCGGTGCCAGCGAGCTATCCTCTTTATGGCTTGTTTCAGGGTTGAATCCGCTATAATTGGTGAATGTCGCCAGATTCTGGATAGACATGTATACCCGGGCATTCTGCATGGCGCATTTTTGAGTAAGTACTTTAGGCAAAGTGTAACCCAGCGTCAGGTTATTGATCCGTATAAAAGAAGCATCTTCCACCCAACGGGTTGAAACGGCATTATTTTGTCCCGTGGTCAAGGCATTTGCGCGTGGAGTTTTGCCGTCTCCCGGATTTTCCTCAGATTGCCATCTGTTGAGCACTTCCCGCATCTGATTCATATTTCCTTCTAATTGTGTGAAAAAACGTTTTCCTAAGAACAGTACATCCCGCCCATGAACACCTTGTAGTACTATACTGAGATCAAAATTCTTGTATGTCAACTGGTTAGTCATCCCCCAAGAGAATTTAGGTTCGTTGTTTCCGATAATGGTACGATCATCGGCATCAATTATTCCGTCTTTGTTTATATCGGCATATTTAGCATCACCCACATGCGAATCGGCCAAGTGGGGACTGTTATCTAAATCGGCTTGGTTCATATAAACGCCTATTTGTTTATAACCATAGAAATTTCCCATCGGTTTACCAATCATTGTAATGTGCGTTGTTCCGGCGCCACCGTCGCTTTGTATCGGATCACCTGCGGGACCAAGCTCAATCACCTTATTACGGTTCATGGACATATTTAGATTGGTGGTCCAACTAAAGTCTTTATTCATCACATTGACAGAATTGATTGTGAATTCAATCCCTTTATTGTTTACTTTACCAATATTACGCCAAGCTTTGGAAAAGCCAGTGATTGTTGGAATATCTACATTAAGTAACAGGTCGGTTGTTCTGCGCTTATATAAATCCAACATAAACGATAAACGATTTTTGAATATGGAGAACTCAAATCCTAAATCGTATTGTAAAGTCTTTTCCCAAGTCAGAGCGTGATTGGAAAAACTATCTTGTGCTGATCCGGCAACAACATTTCCAGTTCCGGAACCAAATACATAATTTGCATTACTCATCGTACCGATTGATGCGTAATTGTCCGACATGCTGTTGTTTCCGGTTAAACCAATACTTGCCCGTATTTTCATATCACTAATCCACTGGATATTTTTCATAAACTTTTCCTGTGAGATTCTCCAGGCTACTGACCCCGATGGAAAATAACCGTAGCGATTGTCTTTTCCGAAGCAGGAAGAACCATCTGAACGAATCGAAGCTGTCAGATAGTATTTATTGTTATATCGATAATTCACACGAGCCAGATAAGAAATCAGTGACCATTCATTCATATCAGAAGAACCGCTTTTTACCTTTGCATTATTTAAGGTACGGATAATATCGTCAGGAAAATCCGAACCTTCCGCTTTGCTCTGATTGTAAGTGTTCTTTTGGAAGGTAAGCCCAGCTACAGCATCAATTTCATGAGCTCCGAAAGAAGTGAAATAACTTAGTGTATTTTCGTTCAGCCAATTAAAAACTTCTTTGTTCTCAGTATTACCTTTTCTATCAGTTGAAGGAAGTGGAGCCACCGTTCCACCTTTAGGAACGTTAGATGGGCGGAAAAACTTACTTCTGTAGTTCATCATGTCGGCTCCTATTGTTGTCTTAAATTTCAAATTTCTTAATATGGAAATTTCAGCAAACATATTTCCGAAAAAGCGGAGATTGGCTCGTTTATTTTCGATATCTTTTGCTAAAGCAACAGCATTGGGAACACCGCTCAGACCATCGCCAGCTACAGCGTATTCTGCTTGCGAAGACCAGGTCCCATCTGGATTATAAACAGGCATAAGGGCAGTGGTTGCTAATGCCGGAATGATTACTCCGTCACCCGTCCAGTGTCCTTCGTTCACCCGGTTTTGATTGATATAGGTCGGCGCCAGATTGATCCCGACTTTTAGCCATTTAGTAAATTCACTTTCAATTTTCGCACGGGCTGAGAAACGTTCATAATCGCTTCCAATGATGATTCCTACTTGATTGAAATATCCGGCAGAGAACATATATTTTGTTTTGCTATCCCCACCGCTAACAGAAACCTGATAGTTTTGGATAGGCGCCGTTCTGAAAATTTCGTCCTGCCAATCTGTTCCTTTGCCTATGGCTGCCATAACTTCCGGATCATCGTATATGGCTGGATAGCGATAACGGTTACCGGCGGGGCGCATTTCTAATGGATCATTGGGTGATGCACCCGGAACACGATCGACATAATTATTGTTGAAAGCTTCTCTACTAAATGCAACGAACTCCTCAGCATTTAACATGTCCATTTTTTTAGTGACATTCTGAAATCCATAATATATATCTAAGTTTATACTCACTTTTCCGGCTTTACCCGACTTAGTGGTAACCAACACAACTCCGTTTGCTGCACGCGAACCGTAAATGGCAGATGCAGAGGCATCTTTCAATACTTCTATAGATTCTATATCATTCGGATTGATAGAATTCAGATTTTGTTCGCCTAAAGGAAAGCCGTCAACCACGTATAGTGGGGAACTGGAAGCAGAGATTGAACCCGCTCCGCGCACACGGATAGTGGCGGCTTGTCCGGGAGAACCAGCAACCTGCTGAACTTGCACGCCAGCTAGTTGTCCGGCCATAGCTTGTGTAGGGTGTGATACTTTCAGGTCTTTCATAGAACCGGCTGATATTTGACCTACAGATCCTGTTAGGTCTTTCTTCTTAACAACTCCATAACCAATAACTACTACTTCATCCAGAGTCTCCGAATCTTCTTTCATGATTATCTTCAAATGAGTCTGATTGCTAATTTTAATTTCTTGAGTGAGATAACCAATATAGGAAACTTGAAGAATAGCGTTTTCGTGCATATTGGTAATGATGAACTTACCATCCAGATCTGTAATGCATCCGTTAGTGATACCTTTTTCAACTATATTCGCTCCGATAATCGGTTCACCTTTTTCATCGGTGACTATACCGGTAATTTTTTTAGTTGATTGCTGGCTTATTCCATTTTGGTGAGAAAGGTCATCACGTTTGATAAGCGTGACGTTCTTTCCGACTAATTTATATGCTACGTCGGTTCCTGTAAATATTTTATTTAAAATTTCAGAAACAGATTCATTATCAGCATTCAAGGATATCTGTCGATTTACATTGATCTTGTTCCTGTCGTATACGAACAGGTATTCGGTTTGCTTCTCTATTTTATAAATGATTTCCCGTAGGGA
>ULLR01001615.1_pt1 | contig 13368 bp, 8 predicted proteins | sample 1951381 | NCBI WGS metagenome assembly ULLR01 (sample SAMEA4835523, study PRJEB28245) | human gut metagenome | biome: gut microbiome; material: fecal sample | place: Denmark | collected 2008
CCTCTGGACGCTCAGTAGAGGTTCGAATGCAAATAGCTGGAAAGGGATGTCCCACACTGGTGAAAAAACTTGATTCTTCAGGTAATGTACCACTATCACTAACAACAGCAAAAGCATTCATCTGAAGACAATTGTAATCATGGAAGCCAAGAGGCTCATGTTGGATAACCCGTTCATCAAGTTTGAAACTACTCTCTGCAAGACGGTTACGACTACGTGGATGACAACTATAAAGAATCGGCATGTCATACTTCTCTGCCATACGGTTGATAGCATTAAAGAGCGACATGAAGTTCTTCTCGGTGTCGATATTTTCCTCACGATGAGCAGAGAGCAAAATATATTTTCCTTTCTCCAGACCCAGACGCCGATGTACATCGCTAGCTTCTATCTCTGCAAGATTGTTATGGAGTACTTCCGCCATAGGTGATCCCGTGACATAGGTACGTTCCTTAGGTAGACCACAATCGGCAAGATATCTTCGTGCATGTTCGGAGTATGCCATATTCACATCACTGATGATATCAACAATACGACGGTTGGTCTCTTCCGGAAGGCACTCGTCTTTGCAACGGTTACCTGCTTCCATATGGAAAATTGGAATATGCAGCCGCTTCGCACCAATTACACTCAAACATGAGTTTGTATCACCAAGTACAAGAACTCCGTCCGGCTTTGTCTGAGCAAAGAGTTTATATGAACAATTGATGATATTACCACAAGTAGCTCCCAAATCATCACCTACGGCATCCATATATACTTCCGGCTCTGCCAACTTCAAATCTTTAAAGAATATGCCGTTGAGGTTGTAGTCATAATTCTGACCGGTATGAGCAAGAATCACATCAAAATACTGACGACATTTAGTGATGACAGCTGCCAAACGGATAATCTCGGGACGAGTGCCGACAACGATTATCAGCTTCAATTTACCATTATCCTTGAATTTTATATCTGAATAATCGAATTTAGGTTGTTTTTCCATATTATTTTTCTACTTTATCAAAGTATGTATCCGGCTTATTAGGATTGAATATCTCATTGCAGTACATCACTGTCACCAGATCTTCCGTATCAGAAAGATTGATGATGTTATGAGTATAACCGGGAAGCATGATGACAGACTGTATTTTCTCTCCGCTCACCTCATAGTTAAGCACTTCGTCTGTTCCTTCCTTACGGAGTTGAATAAGACCATGCCCACTGACTACAATAAACTGTTCCCATTTGGTATTGTGCCAGTGTTCACCCTTGGTTACACCTGGTTTGGAGATATTAATGCTTACCTGGCCGCAATTCAAGGTATGTACAAGTTCTGTGAAACTGCCACGTTGATCTACATTCATTTTCAAGTCGAAGATCGCTTTTTCTTTTGGTAAGTAGCTCAAAAAAGTACTGTACAGACGTTTGGCAAATGAATCAGCCGGGATTTCTGGAATCATCAGTGTCTTAGGCATTTCCGCGAATTGATGTAATAAGTCAACGATTTCACCAAGCGTCACCTTATGGGTGACAGGGCAATAGCAATATCTGCCGTCAGCCTCCGGATGTACATCAAGCCCCTCGAACTCGCAATGATGTTCCTCGCCTTTCAGGGCATGAATCATTTCGTCCACAAGATCATCAATGTAAAGTAGCTCAAGTTCTACACTCGGATCGTTGACCTGTATAGGCAAGTCATTGGCAATATTATTGCAGAAAGTGGCTACGGCACTGTTATAGTTTGGACGGCACCACTTACCGTAAAGGTTCGGAAAGCGATAGACCAAAACCTTGGCTCCTGTCTCTTTGCCGTATTGTAGAAAAAGATCTTCACCCGCCTTTTTGCTACGACCATATTCACTGTTACCAAAACGACCGGTCAACGAGGCTTGCGCACTGGAGGAAAGCATGACGGGACAAGTGTTATGATATTTCTTCAAGGTGTCAAGTAGTGTACTTGCAAAACCGAAGTTACCTTTCATGAATTCATCATTGTCTTTAGGGCGGTTCACCCCGGCAAGATTGAATACGAAATCGGCCTCTTTGCACCAATTATCCAGTTGTTCCGAAGTAGAGTCAAGATCGTACTCGAATACGTCACTAATCTTCAGTTCACCATAACAACGAGCCTTACCGTCCTTGATGTTATTAAGTTGGGCACAAAGATTCTTCCCTACAAAACCTTTGGCACCGGTTACTAATATCTTCATAATTTTATTATTGTACGAAGTTGCCCTCACCACTCAACTCCTTCTTTATATAGTCCAAAGCTGCAATCTTGGCTTTGGTTTCTTCCACGTTAAGGATTCGCGTATTGTTTGAATTGAACTCTGTAAGCGTGTTACGCTCTGTCTCACCCTCTTTGAAATATTTATCGTAATTCAATCCGCGGTTATCTGCCGGTACACGATAGAAATTGCCCATATCCTCTGCTTTGGCACATTCCTCATTGGTCAGCAATGTTTCATACATTTTCTCTCCATGACGGATGCCGATAACCTTAATATCTTCTTTCTTGCCGCCAAAGAGCTCACAGACAGCTTCCGCCTGAGTCCGGATGGTACAAGCCGGAGCTTTCTGAACAAGGATGTCACCATTCTGACCATGTTCGAAAGCAAACAATACGAGATCCACCGCCTCTTCCAATGACATGATGAAGCGCGTCATTTTAGGCTCGGTCAACGTTACAGGATTACCATTGCGAATTTGCTCTATCCAGAGAGGAATGACTGAACCACGGGAACACATCACGTTGCCATAACGTGTACAACAAATCTTGGTCTTGCCGGAATAACGGCTTTTTGCCACTGCTATCTTTTCCTCAACAGCTTTGGTGATACCCATAGCATTGATTGGATAGGCAGCCTTATCCGTGGAAAGGCAGATTACGGCACCAACACCTGCCTCAATAGCAGCCGTCAATACATTGTCAGTACCGATTACATTCGTCTTGACAGCTTCCATTGGGAAAAATTCGCAACTCGGAACCTGCTTCAAGGCAGCAGCATGGAAGATATAGTCTACTCCCGGCATAGCGTTCCTACAAGACTGGAGGTTGCGTACATCACCAATAAAGAATTTTATTTTATTTGCCACATCAGGATACTTAATCTGATATTCGTGGCGCATATCGTCCTGTTTCTTCTCGTCACGTGAAAATATACGAATTTCACCGATATCGGTACGAAGGAAACGATTCAAGACTGCATTACCGAAAGAACCTGTTCCACCGGTAATCATTAGGGTTTTACCCGCAAAAATGCTCATAGTTTTACTGTTTTATTGTTTTATTTCTCCGTATTATAAAACTTTACATACCACTCTGCAAAGTTTCTTAGACCATCTCTCAAACTTGTACCCGGTTTAAAAGCAAAATCCTGTTCCAATGAAGTAGTATCAGCATAAGTTACAGGCACATCACCCGGTTGCATAGGCACAAGTTCTTTATGGGAATCAAAATCATAGTCTTTCGGAAGCACACCGGCACGGACTAATTCTTCCTGAAGAATAGTTACAAATTCAAGCAGGTTCTCTGGATGACTGTTACCGATATTATATACTTTGTATGGTGGAATCGGAAGTCCGTCTTCCCCATTCTCTTTTTCCGGAGCGTGTTGTATAACACGTACTACTCCCTCCACAATATCATCCACATAGGTAAAATCACGTTTACAATTACCATAATTGAATATCTTGATAGTTTCGCCTTTTACAAGCTTGTCGGTAAACCCGAAATACGCCATATCCGGACGACCTGCAGGACCATAAACCGTAAAGAAACGCAAGCCTGTGGATGGAATATTATAAAGTTTTGAGTATGCGTGAGCCATCAACTCGTTACTCTTCTTTGTTGCTGCATAAAGGCTGACCGGGTTGTCAACCTTGTCATCAGTTGAATACGGAACTTTCTTGTTACTGCCATAGACTGATGATGAAGAAGCATAAACCAAGTGCTCCACCTCATAATGACGGCAGGCTTCAAGGATATTATAGAAACCGATAAGATTACTTTGGACATAGGCATCAGGATTGGTGATACTGTAACGGACACCTGCCTGGGCCGCAAAATTTACGACAACGGAAATTTTGTTTTCAGAGAAAATTCTTTCTATCGCATCCTTATCGGCAATCGAGGCACGGACAAAAGTCCAGTCACGGTCTAACGACTCTATTTCCTTGAGACGCTCATACTTGATATTGACATCGTAATAATCGGTGATGGAATCAACACCGATTACCCTGATATTTCGGAAATCATGGAAAAGGCGCATGACAAGGTTGCTACCAATAAAACCGGCAGCACCCGTTACAAGCACAGTCTTTCCGTCCAGCTCTACATTATATGACAACATGGTCAGTCCCTTCTAAAAATGTCACGTGTATAAACCTTAGCTTCCACATCTTCCAGACTGTTGTCAAAACGGTTGGCTATGATAGCCTTGCTCTGCACCTTGAATCCAGCAAGATCGTTAACAACCCTGCTGCCGAAAAATGTAGTCCCGTCCTCAAGCGTGGGTTCATAGATGATCACTTCCGCACCCTTCGCCTTGATACGTTTCATTATACCTTGAATGGCGGACTGGCGGAAATTGTCAGAGTTCGATTTCATGGTCAGGCGGTATACACCGATGACGCAAGTATGTTCCTTGGATGCGTCCCATTGTCCATTTCCCGTATAATAACCTGCCTTGCGGAGTACTGCATCAGCTATATAATCCTTACGGGTTTTGTTTGATTCCACGATTGCGGACATCATGTTCTGAGGAACATCCTGATAGTTGGCAAGGAGTTGTTTGGTATCTTTCGGCAGGCAGTAACCGCCATAACCGAATGAAGGATTATTATAATGTGTCCCAATACGGGGATCAAGGCCTACGCCCTCAATGATCGCTTTGCTATCCAATCCCTTTATTTCAGCGTATGTGTCAAGCTCATTAAAGTAGCTGACACGGAGAGCCAGATAGGTGTTGGCGAAGAGCTTGACTGCTTCCGCTTCTTTTATGCCCATAAAGAGCGTGTCGATGTTTTCTTTGACAGCCCCTTCCTGCAAAAGGGCAGCAAATGTCCTAGCTGCTTCCTGTAACATAGTGACATCCGTGACAGACCGGATCGCCTTGTTTTCTTCAGCAAACTCCGGACCGTCAATGATCTTCGGATAACCTACGATGATACGGCTCGGGTAGAGATTGTCATAAAGGGCCTTGCTTTCACGAAGGAACTCCGGTGAAAACAGCAGGTTGAACTTCTTGACTCCTTTCTGGGCATATTTTACATAAAGGTTACGGGTATATCCCACCGGAATTGTCGATTTGATGACCATTACGGCATCGGGATTCACTTCAAGCACAAGATCGATAACTTCCTCCACACGACTCGTATCGAAATAATTCTTCACAGGATCGTAGTTTGTAGGAGCGGCTATTACCACAAAGTCGGCATCAGCATAGGCTAACCTCCCGTCCAAAGTGGCAACAAGATCAAGCGGCTTTTCAGCCAGATACTTCTCGATATAATCATCCTGGATAGGGGAAACCTTGTTGTTCAGTTTCTCCACCTTTTCCGGGATTACATCCACGGCAGTTACATGATGATGTTGTGATAGCAGTGTCGCTATGCTCAGTCCCAAATAGCCAGTTCCGGCTACTGCGACCCGAATCTCTTTGAAATCACGCATATTATGTTTGATTTGGTTTTATCAATAGCAGTTTATTTATCCTCCCGACTTGTATGCTTCTCTCCATAACCATAGCCATAACCATAACGCTTGCCATAGCCATAATACTTGCCGTATTTACCATAACCATAATAATAGCCGTACTTCTTTTTCTGAAGATCCAAGCCGTTAATGGCGATACAGAGGTTAGGCAGTTTGTTGTTTTCCATAAGCTCATTGATCAAAGTAAACTCTGCCTTACGGGTATAATCAGCACGGCATACGTATACCGACAAATCAGCTGTGCGACCTATCAGCAAGGTATCAGTTACCATACCCACGGGGGCCGTATCCAGAATCACATAGTCAAAATTAGCCTTCAACGTTTCGATGGCTTTTTCCAAGCCGTCACGAGCCAATAATTCCGTTGGATTGGGAGGAACTGATCCGCCCGGAAGAATAAACAGATTCTTGTTTATATCGGAAGACTGTACTAAATCCATCAGATTCTTTGTCGGATTGGTCAGAAACTGGGTAATACCATGTTCCTTTTGGGAAATATTAAAAACCTTATTCAATCCAGGCTTGCGAATATCAAGACCTACTATCACAACCTTTTTCCCTAACAAAGAAAAACTAATAGCCAAATTAGATGATACAAAAGACTTACCTTCACCACTGATGGTAGAAGTCACCAGAATCACATTCTTGCCATTTTCAAGCATAAACTGAAGATTGGTACGTACATTACGGAATGTCTCGCTCATCAAATTATTATGATTCTCAAATACAGCTATAGAACCGGACTTTTCATCCGCCAACGGGATATCGCCAATAACAGGAAGAGAAGTTAGTTTTTCAACATCAGCACGGCCCTCAATCTTGAATTTGGTCAAGCCAATCAGATAAATAATACCTACCGGAAATCCTACTCCTAATACCAAGGCGGCAAGATAGACCATCATCCTCTTAGGAGAAACCGGATTGTCGTCCGCTAACGCTTCATCAATAATCTTGGCATTATTTGCTGTAGCTGCCAAAGTGATGGCATTCTCTTCACGTTTTTGAAGTAACATCAAATAAAGACCGGCCTTAATTTCCTGCTGCCGGGCGATACTTACGAACTGGCGTTCCTGGGTCGGAGCGTCATTAATACGACGGGAATAGCGGTTCGCCTCACGGGCAAGGTCTTCTTTGGTTATCTGCAATCCTTTCAATGTAGCATCCAGCGTAGCCTGTACATTGCTCCGCATCGCACGGATACTAGTATCCAAATTTATGATCGTCGGATTATTCTCGGTTGATGTACGGAGCAAGCGCTTTCTTTCAACCAACATCTCATTATATCTGTCTATTGCACCAGCTGATGCCGCATCCTGTAATCCAATATTACTTGGCAAGACCTCATATTCATTACCTTGCATATAGCGTTGCAAATCCATCACCAAATTGATTTGAGTCTGGTTTTCCACACGTTTCTTTTCATATTCAGCATTACCGGTTAAGGCTATTTGCGCCTCACTGCTCAAATCTGTAATTCCGGCGCTACGTTTGAAGTTCTCCAAGTCTTGTTCGGTACTTCCAAGTTCCTTGGAAATAATGCCGATACGTTCGTCGATGAATTCTGCGGTTTTTTGGGCTACCTCATTCTTGTCATTATTGGCATTGATATTGTACATCTCAAGGAGTTTGTTGATGAAGTCCTTGCCACGCCGGGTATTTGAGTTCTTTAACGAAAGAACAGCTACAGAAGTAGTTTTTGATGTAGGGGCTATCGACAAAGATTTGATATATCCTTTGGCCACAGACATCGGCCGGTTTATAAAAGCTTTTATATGACGCTCCTTACTTTCCTCCTTAGCCTGATTGGTCGTCAATGTATCCTTGCTTTCAAAAAAGGCGACCGTCCCCTCATCGGTCGGAAAAACAGCAGGTAATTTATCGAATTGTTTCCGGTACTCTTTGTCTTTCACTGTTATCAACGCATCCATCCCACCATTAGGAAATAAAGTCATCTCCACTTCCATTGGTGCAGACAGTTTTTCCGCCTCCTGTGGAGTCAAGCTCACCACTACGGGCGAGGTACGGTAAAGTTCCCTATTAGGAAACTCATCTTCATCCTTATAAGTCACAAACAGTCCCAGATTATTGACCACTTCACGGGCAAGAGACTTTGATTTCAGCACCTCGATTTCATTGTCTACATTGTTCGACGAGGAAACGAAGCCGTCCAGTCCCATCTTTTCCAGTTCGGAGGACATGCTCGCACCACCGCCCTTCTTGTCATCCTTGATTAAGACTGTGGCGGTTATATCATAGACGGGAGTGGCCAAACGCAGGTAGCCCCATGCGCAGGCGATACAGATTATTATAGAAATCACAAACCAAGGCCAATGGATCAGGTAACGGAAAAGGATTTCCTGAATATTCACTTGCTCTTCCGGTTGCTCACCCCGGTCTCTTTTTTCCTCAATCATATCTATATTACTATTTGAAGATTGTTACTAATAAACTTGCCAATGATACCAAAATAGAAGTAGCGGAGAACCACAAGCTGGTACTGTTACCTATATCAGAGTTACGAGCTTTTGCTTTATTAGGAGTCACATAGACTATATCATTCTGCTGTAACCAATAATAAGGAGAAAGAATTGTTTCCGCCTTGTTTAAATCCAATGTCACAATTTCCTGTTTGCCATCAGCACCCTCACGAATCAGTTTCACATTGTCACGAACTCCCCAGACCGTCATGTCACCGGCCATGGCAAGAGCTTCCAACAAGTTGACTTTCTCATTGTTGATAGTAAATGTACCCGGACGGGCAACCTCACCTAATACAGAAATTTTATAGTTTACCATACGGACAGTAACTATCGGAGTCTCCTTTATGTAAGGTTTCAGTTTGTCTATTATCAGTTGTTCAGCTTCTCTTTTCGTCAATCCACCCACTTTCAATTCACCCAGAACAGGAAAATTGATCTTGCCTTCATTATCTACCAGATAAGGTTGTAAGACAGGCTGGGTAGTCAATTGGGTGCTGGCAGTAGCCGCATTAGCAGGAGTTGCCACCGTCAAGTTGAACGGAACTGCAAGTTCCGGACTAGTACATGAGACTACGATAGTAAGTAAGTCTTTAGGCATTATCTTGGCATCATATAAATTTTCCTGTTGATTGGTGTCCTTTACAACTCCCGCATCCTGCAAATAAGGTACTTTCTTATAGGACTGGCAGGAAGCAAACAGAAATACCGCTATCAGACAGGAAAACAAACTTCCATACAAGCTTCGTACATTCAAATGCGTGCGCAATGATTTATTCATATTAAATGATAATTTATTTATAGAATCTTTTGTTGATTATTCCCTATTTATTCTTTATCCAGTACTTCAAATCGCGGAGAATTTTTTGATTTGAACTCCGGAACTATTTTCTTCATCAACCGCACGGTATCCATGATCTTTACCGCACGCGACAACCTTTCAAACTCTGCATAAGTATCAAAAATATCAGCATATTCATACCGACGAACTTTGGCGATCATGATTTTCTTATTCTCTGTTGGGATCGTATTTTCTTTATCGCTCAACACCTCTTCATACAATTTTTCACCCGGACGTAATCCCGTAAATTCGATCTTTATGTCTTCACCCGGACGATAACCAGCCAATTCGATCATACGAGTCGCCAGATCAACAATCTTCACAGCTTTTCCCATCTCAAAGACAAAGATCTCATTACCCTCACCCATGGTAGCAGCCTCCATTACCAGACGGCAAGCTTCGGGAATGGTCATAAAGAAACGGATGATATCAGGATGAGTAACAGTGACAGGACCACCATTCTCTATCTGTTCTTTAAAACGAGGAATGACAGAACCGTTACTACCCAACACATTACCAAAACGGGTAGTGATGAATTTGGTATGACCTTTCACTTTTCCTTCACGGATAGCACATCCCAGACTTTGAACATAGATTTCAGCTAAACGCTTGGAACAGCCCATTACATTAGTAGGATTTACAGCTTTATCCGTAGACACCATAATCATCTTTTCAGCACCATATTCCACAGCCATATCAGCCACCTGACGAGAACCGGTCACATTGACAAGTACAGCCTCACAAGGATTTTCCTCCATCAAAGGCACATGTTTATAAGCAGCAGCGTGAAAAACAATTTGAGGATGATACGATTCGAATACCATACGAACACGTTCCTTCACACGCACATCACCAATCACCGGAACAAAATCTATAGTAGGATATTTTTTCTCAAACTCAAGACGGACATTATGCAAAGGTGTTTCTGCAGAGTCGAACATGATAAGTTTCTGAATTCCCATCTGCACTAATTGACGGCAAAGTTCACTACCAATACTGCCTGCCGCACCAGTCACCAACACCACTTTTCCCCTGAATTCTTCTGCAACCTGACGAAGGTTGATATTAATTTCGGCACGACCCAACAAATCCTCAATCTTAATAGGACGTACCCACTGATGAAAGTTTCCATCAGAATCCGCCTCACTGATAGTAGGAGCTATCAATGTCTTAAGTTCATTGTTTTTACAATATTCCAGAAGGCGTTTTTCTTCCAGGCGGGTATCTTCATAACGGGCAAACAGAATCCCCTTAATTCCGCGCTTCCGCATGATATAATCAACATCCGATTCATTTTCAAAGTAATAAACGGGAAGATCTGCCAATCGGCGTCGGCTGTTATTTTTACCATATACATAAAAACCGGTTACTTTATAATGTGCACTATCCCTAAGACGTAACTTCAAGGCTACACTCTCTTCATTAGTACCATAAATAAGAATACGTGTGTTCTTTTTATTCACCCAATCCAATAAAAAATCATAGACGATTATCAATGATACACGAAAGGTCGTCAAGATCACTAAAGTCAATAAACCATCAAATAGAAGATAGGATATTTTATAATTATATGGCAATTGGGTCTCATATATAACTCCAAAAGAAATAATGACCAAACAGGCTATTTTAAATAAAACGGCACACATGATACGCCAAAGTTCACGTGCCTGTGAGAAACGAATTGTATTACGATAAGTATGGAATAATAAAGAGCCCGCAACACTTGCCACCAAAGAAACGCAAGCAAATTTACAGAGCATCCAGTCGGTCATTGGAACATGCGCCATATAATGAATTACCGCATAAGCGACCAACGAACATAATACAGAAATTGCCGTGTCAATACCTAAAATAACCCAATAACTGAAATAATTTTTGCGGACATATTGCACTATGTCCTTCAATGTTTTTTCCATTATAGTATAAATGAATAAAATAATATTTCGAAATTTGATTTATCTGATTGATTATGATCAGTACAAGGACTATGACTACGATTTCCATGTTGGTGTAGCCCAACAAAGAATCCCTTCATCTTTCGATACGTACATACATTTCTACACTATATCTTTTGTAAAGATATAATTCATAATACTTTATGGATTTTTATTTTTGAGAGAGGTCATCGATAAATATATCCACTGTTTGGTTACCGATGTCAGATAGACTGCCTGCTATTTTACAGACTTTCATTACATTTTTGCAGTAAAATCCCCATACCCCTATAAAATAGATTGATTACTCAATCACGTAAATCCCCATTTTCAGATACCGGCTCTACACACCCAGCCGGTATATCTACACATGCACACCCTAACATTGTCAATCGAACAGCAACTTTCGATTTCCCATTCACATGTACTAATTCCCCTTCCAATCCTGCCAATGGTCCCTTGATTACCCGTATTCTTTCTCCCGGAGCTAACGGCGATGTACTCATGCTGATCGTCTCATCCGAGTAGTCGAGCATAAACTTGAATCGCAACATTTGTTGGTCAGGGACAACAGCCGGAGTACTCTCCCCACGTAATACCATGTAACGGCTGATAGCAGATAAAGTCAGGACTTCTTTTTGCTCTTGCGGATCAACGTGAACAAAGATCATCATTGGAAGTAATACCCGGTCGACAACTTTACGACGGTCGCTCCATTGATGGACTTCTTGTTGAATTGGAAGAAAATTTTCGATCCCCATTTTCGTAAGCCGCTCACCCGTTTTTTTCTCGTGACAAATACGTACGATTGCCACCAACCAACGTTTTGAGCGCGCTACGCTGCTGCCAATCACATCTGTTGGCAGAAGATTTCGATCGTCATTTTTCTTAATGATCATGTATTTTTACCCCTCATTTTTCCATACCCCTTAGGCAATGGATTGAATTCGGTGACAAAGATAGATAAAATTATAAATAGTAAACAAGAAAAAACGCTTTCTTTTTTTACACACAAATAGAAATATACAGTTAAGACTATCTTGGACGTGAAAAATCCGCTATCACATTGGTTCTATTTTACCACCCATATTTTATACAACATCCCTAAACAAATCAGGCGCAGAATTTCCGCGCCTGATCTCTATTTCTTACTTACCACTTATAATTGATACCGAAGCTAAGCAATTCTTTCAACTGAAAAAAGCTATCTCCTTCAGTCGGTTTCGAGCTATCGTCAAAACGGGTATGTATATAGAGCTTGGTAGAAAGATAACGGTTCAAAACGAAGTTGAATGTATTTTCCCATTCTACACGTGCCCAATGATAGTTGGTCAGATAATTGAGACGAGACTCTAAAGTTACTGCAGAGATGATGGTCCAGTTCAATGTGGATTGCAACTGGGAACCAAAGTCGTTTTTAGAGCATTTTCCTTTGTCTAAGCCAAACTTTGTTTCGTCTACTTCAGAATTACCGATATAACGCAAGTTATAAGTCAACGGCGCCATAAACACAGAAAGATTAAATTTCTTCTTACTCAATTTATAATCCATACCGACACTGACCGCCAAATCTGCCGGAGACATGAAAGATGAAACCAATTCTTCGCTGTTAGCTTTATATCCGTTGAAAAACTGTGTCTTAAACTCGGACGAAATGGTATAATACCAATTCTTGAAAGCTCTCAAACCTAATTTATTATACAAACGAAATTGGTCTGTATTGAACAGATATTTATGGTATTCATCTGACGGAGTGGAAGTCATACCTACTTTAGCTTCCAGCTGGTTCTCAAACAGCACCTTTTCATTGTCATTATAGTTGGCAAAAATCTGAAAAGTGGCTAATCCGGAGAAGTTACTTTCACCTCCCTTATACCAGTTATCCGAAAGGTGGTTCTGACTGATCTGCAACGATCCGTTACCTCCGGTCACCCACCAGTTCGGCCGACTAATCTTCATATTGGCTTTCCCTACATTATCATCCATATTTTCCGGTTGAAACAGATGAATAACGTTTGCTTTGGGAGATATTTTCGGCTTCACATCGTGACGGAATACATCACGACTCATGATGCGGTCTTCTGTAGTGACAACCAAGTTCGGACGTTCCAAATAAAGATCCATCAATGCACTGTTCACTATTTTCTCGGCACGCTGGGTTTTGGTAAATGCCAGGGTATCATAAGGCAGAAGTTCCGCTGTCAGTTGAGGAGTGGTGTCCCATTGCATAGGCTTCCATTCCAATTTCGAATATTGTGCCATCGGAGCATAATAATATGCCAATGGTGTGAACAGACGAAAATAATCGGGATCAGACGGAATATAACGTGGCGGCACAGACAGGTCGTTCAAATAATCTAATTGCGCGACATACTTATTATATAAATAAGAAACGGTATCCAGTTTCGGAGTCGGCCC
>ULLR01016828.1_pt1 | contig 13128 bp, 10 predicted proteins | sample 1951381 | NCBI WGS metagenome assembly ULLR01 (sample SAMEA4835523, study PRJEB28245) | human gut metagenome | biome: gut microbiome; material: fecal sample | place: Denmark | collected 2008
TGTTCTTTAACCCATCTTTTAATTTGCTTAATTCCTCTTGGTTGGCCTGAACAGTATTAATTTCTTTTTTAAGTTTTTCAAAAACCTTTATAATTTCTTGTTGTTCTGCAATAGACGGAATAGGTATAAAAATGTTATCAATACTTTTTGAATTTAAGGTCTTTCCTTTAATTGCATCGTGTGATTGTGCCAATGATGAAAACAAAGGCAAAAAATAAAGTAAAAATGTTTTAAATATTTCCCCACAACAATTGTAAGGATATATACTGATAATAGCCTCATTATGAACAGCATCAAAATCAATAATAGATGTCCTACCAACAGTAAGTTTAAAACTCATCAATAAAGTGCCTTTAGGGGATATCTTTTTCTTAAAGATATCGTTAAGAGCAAGTTGAGATATTTTTTCTTTCGTTGTCTTAATATGTTGTGATGGTAACATATCTGAAATGGATACCCAAGGAATAGTATTTTCATTCCAATATTTTTTATTTCCTCTATCAGGTGTCTTTCCCATATTGTATGTAACTATGTCTTTTAACCTAACCCATTCCCACGAATTTGGAATTTCAAAAGGGATTTCTTCGGTAATATCCTTAACTTCATCGCCAATCTTCTCATAATAGTTGTTATCAGAGCCTTTGTAAATGTAGCTCTCCAGTTTATCTTTCTTGATTTTTCCTGCTTTAACCAATGCTTCTTTTTCAGCTTTAATTCGCTTTAAGAGCTCTGAAGCGGGCTCATCGCTAAGGTTTTGGGGAACTAATTTCCCTTGAATAGCAAGAGTTAATACTTTTTGTTTTAATGCGTCAATAGCATCCATTATTCTTTAATCTCCGTAACAAGGGTTTCAAGTTCAGACACGGCTGTCGCTATATTATTACTTTTCTCTTTTACCAAATTAAAAAGGTCTGCCAATGAATAATCTTTATATTCATCCTCATCGTTTTTAATCCAAGTAATATCAAGTCCTGTATTTGTTCTTGCGGTTAATTCATCATAAGAAAACTTTTTCCAACGTCCCTTTGGATTTTCTTCAGACCAAGTTTCTTTTCTTGCCGAAATATTATCAGCATTATAACGAGCAACAAAGTCATCTAAATCGCTTCTTTTTAATGGATTAGTGGCTAATGTGTGCTTAACACCTGTTCTATAATCATAAATCCACAGTTCTTTTGTTTTTGTGCCCTTGGTAAAGAACAAAACATTTGCTTTTACACCATTAGCATAGAAAATACCCGTAGGGAGTCTTAATATTGTATGCAAATTAAAGTCATTTAATAGCTTTTTACGGATTGTCTCGCCAGCACCTGCTTCAAACAATACATTATCAGGCAAAACGACTGCTGCACGGCCACCATTTTTTAACATCAACATAATATGTTGCAAAAAGTTTAATTGGTTGTTGCTCGTTGAAGCATATAAATCGCTACGCATTGCAGAAATATTAGATGCTCCTTGCGGTCTCGTGCCGAACGGCGGGTTGGCAAGGACGATATCAAATAGTTGCTCAGGTTCTTTTTCTAATGAATCATCACAAATTATAGGGCTTTTATCAATTCCGATACCGTGTAAATATAAATTCATTGAAGCAAGAGTTACAACCAAAGCTGTATTATCAACGCCGTGCAAGGATTTATTTTGTAAGAATTCTTGTTTTTCCTTGTTCGCAGACTGCGGTTTCATATATTCAAAAGCTGAAAGCAAGAAACCACCTGTGCCGCAAGCAGGGTCACAAACTGTTTCTCCGATAGTAGGCTTGGTTACATCAACCATTGCATTGATTAAAGCTCTTGGTGTGAAATATTGTCCTGCACCACTTTTCTTATCTTGTCCGTTTTTCTCCAAAATGCCTTCATAAATAGCACCTTTGACATCGCCATCCATTGACAGCCAATCTTCTTCATCAATCATAGATATGATTTTTTTCAAATTTACTGGTTTACTAATCGCACTTTTGGCCTTTACAAATATCGTTCCTATCAAATTGTTCATTTGAGAAAGATTTTTTAATGTTTCTTCATATTGGCCGATGAGCTCCAACCCATCATATTCTTTTAACTTATCCCATCTATATTCCTCAGGAATGCTACTTTTATAGCCTAATTCAGCCATTTCAAAGTCCATTTTTAAGAACAACAAATAAGTTAATTGAATAATATAATCAGTAAATCCAACACCATCAGCAGCTAAAACATTAGCTATTTTCCATACTTTTGACACTAATGTTTGTTCATTTTTGTTATCAGCCATTTAAAATCTCCTATGCTGCTAATATAAATCTTGATAATGATGTTAATTCATTAGAAAAATTATCTAATGTACCAAAAGCTTTCTTTGATTGTGCAAGTAATTGAATATTTGATTGTCGCATTTCATCTAAAGTTAAAGAACCATTTGAAGCAATGTATTGAGCTATTTGCAATGCAATATCTCTCTGACCTTCTGTCAATGGTTGCAATCTTTGTTTTTGTCCACACCATAATTCAAAGTTTCTTTGAACAAGGGCAACAAAACTTTTTAACTCTTTTGTTGTTTGAAAAGCATACCTAACCAAGCTAATAAGATTGGTTAATGCTTCTTTTTGTTCTTTAGTTGTTAGTTTTGCTACATTCTTAGGTTCTAATATTGAATATGAGTTCCATAATGTTGCAATCCTAAATTTAGGACTACGCTCTATAAGTTTTACAGCCAAGTCCTTTAACAAGTCATAAGTAATCGCTTCTCTGGTATCATTATAGATAATTCTCAAAGCCTCTATACTATCTTTATTTTCTTTGATGTATTCTTCGAAGGCTTTTGTTGTTTCTTTGGCATCTTCTTTTGAAAAACCTTGAAAAATGATTTCGTCTTCACCTTCAGTTAAAATGGTGATAAATCCTGCATTAAGTTCCATTAAATATTCACGAGCTTCGGGGTGTTCAGCTAAATTAGCCACCAACTGTTTTCTTTCCAGATTTGGAAGATTAACATCTTCAAACGGTGGTAATGTATGCTTTTCAAGGGCTTCATAGAAATTTATCGCTAATTGTTTCATTTCAATTTTAGCTAAGTTTTCAAACTTTTCTTTTTGCTCCGTAGATGACTTTTTGTTAATACGAGATATTTTTCCTGCCAAAAGCCTTATATATTCATCAGGAATATTGCCGTGAGTTATTTCTTCTAAAAGTTCCTTCAAGTGCTTAATTTTGTTATTGCCACCTTCCCCCGCAACAGGAATTACCTTGTCGTGTTCTGTAACTCCTACAGCATCTATTAAATAGAATAAATCCTTGGTATCAGCATTAGGTGTTACATTTTTCAACTGTTCATCACCTATTGTGCGACATCCACGACCTTTCATTTGAATATATAGTGGCTCTGAATTGACATCACGCATAAACATAACCACTTCTAACGGCTTAACATCTGTTCCTGTTGCTACAAGTGTTACTGTTACAGCAATTCTAAAATCTTTTTCATTTCTAAACTGCCTGATAAGCTCGTTGCTATTACCTGCGGTACAAGTAATTTTCTTTACAAAATTCGGAGACTGGTTAGGAAAAACCTCTTTAACCATTTCAATAATGCTATCTGCGTGTTTATCTCTTTGTGCAAAAATCAAAGTCTTTGGAATATATCTGAAATCAGGTTCTCTATTTGGATAAAGTTCAGTATAAATTGCATTTTTGTAAGTTTCTAATACTAACTTTATTTGAGCTTGGTCTATAACCGCTCTGTTTAGCTCTTCTTTCTTATAATCACTGTCTTCTTTAACAACCTTTATTTTGTCGGTATTGGTATAGTTGGTGTGCTCTACATATTTTTCACCTGTATGGATAGTTCCGCCTTCTTCGGTAACTTTTGTTTTTATCCTATATGCACGGTAATCAACATTAATACCATCTGCAATAGACTTTTCTGTTGTATAATTAACAACTCGGTTATTATCAAAAAATGCCAAAGTCTCAGGAACTGGTGTTGCTGTTAAACCTATAATTCTTGCTGTTGAGAAATAATTTAACACTTTTCTCCATTTACCATAAATTGACCTATGGCACTCATCAACAATGATTAAATCAAAGAAATCTTCAGGAATTTTCAAATCATTGCCTAATTCTATCTCTTCTTGGCTTTCATTTGTTTCATCAAATTCTATATCTTCATCATCATCGCTATCTGTTATTTCTTGTCCTGTTATAGCCGAAAACAGTCGTTGAATAGTTGAAATGATTACATTTGCATCAGTTGGAATATCTTTAGATTTTAATCGTTCCGTTAAATAAATGGAATTAAAAGTATCTCCTGTTTCAGTTAGCTTATAAGAACTAAACTCACCTTCAGCCTGTAACCCTAAATTGTTTCTATCAACCAAAAATAATACTCTCTTTGCAGGTGTGTAAGATAAGAAACGATATGCAGCAGTGCAAGCAGCATACGTTTTACCTGCACCTGTAGCTAAAACCATCAAAGCCTTTCTATATCCTTGTCTAAAACTCTTTTCTAATTCAGTAATCGCTTCAAACTGGCAGTCTCTTAAGCCATTTTTAGGAATTATAGGCAATCCTGCAAAGTATGAGTTGAGATTAAGCATCTTTGCTATTTCACGAGGAGTATGAATCCGTTGAATTTCAGTATATTCATTATTGGCATTAACGCATTTATAAAGCAATTCCCTACCATTTGATAGATAAATTAAAGGCAACGGCTTTTGCCAAGCTTGATACCAAGGTAACAACTTGTGAGTATAATTTTCAGCTTGTTCAGCAACAACATCTGACAATGCTCTTTCTTCTCTTTTAGCTTCTAACACCCCAACAGCCTTACCCTCAAGAAAAAGCAAGTAATCGGCTTCGTGATTACCTTTCAATAAACCTTCTTCTATTGCAACTGCTGATACAGTTGGATTATAGTGCTTTCTATCAACTATTTCCCAACCTGCTTCTTTTAGCATTCTATCTATTTTAAGCCGAGCTTTTTCTTCTGGTGTCATTCCAAACTTCCGATAATTATCCATTATGAGAAGTATTGTTAACCAAGATTCTCTAAGATTCAATTAAAAAATATACTTTTACCTAAAATCAAGGTTCTAAAAGCAAATGGAAATAAAGACTTTTGCAAATTTATAAATAGGCTTCAGCACGTGCGGAGTATCTAAAAAGTAATTAGAGTATATTTTTGTCCCAGATGACTGAAATGTCCCTAAAATGTTGTCATTAGGATTATCTAATTTATAGTCAGCAACTCCCTCAAATAATGATTATTTTATAGGAGGGAACAAAATCGGAGTGCATACATTAGATTTGAATACAAATTTTGATGCAATAAAGGAGCAATTAGATAATATTGCTGTTCAATATGTTACTTAAATTTAAATCAAATTATATTCTTTGATATATAGAAACTAAAAAACCAGAGCGTTGGCTCTGGTCTGGGTTGAGATTAAAGAAGTTTTATTTTTCAGGTTAGCAAATTATATCCCGTTCCTCCTTTTGCTCCGAGGTCTCTTATCATCTGTTCAAAATCAGCATTTTCACCAAGCATCGCAAAATCTAACACTTGCCAATTGGTAAAAGTAGATTCCGCATTAACATCTGCTCCGTAGTGGATTAGAAGTGATGCGATATAGAAATCGGCAAAGTAGCAAGCAATCATCAAAGGACTAATGGCATAAATGCCGTCAATATTTGGATTAGCTCCGTTTCTGAGTAAGCATTCGACAACAAATTTTTGGTGAGATAGAACCGCTAAATAAAGGGTTGTTTCACCGAAGGTGTTGCAATGGTTAATTTCGGTTCCTAATTTTACCAATTTATCTATCATATAGCATTTATGTTTTTCTTCTATGTGTGGATTGGATACAATTGCCATAAGTAGAGTATAAGAAAATTGATATTTTCTTCTTGCTGAACGTCTGGTTAATAGGGCATTGATTGCTTGAAAATTTTTACAATTATAGCATATATTCAAAATATTTTCGCTATCATCTCTGAAATAACGTCTTTTATATAATGGATTGGTTAAGCATATGTCTTTGATTTGTTGGAAGGAATATTGACTTTTCTTTATCTCTAATTCCGAAAATTCTTCATCAAAATCTATATCTTCATCCATTATAAGTTCTTCATCTTCATTCATTTTTTCTCCTTCATAATGATATTTTTTAATGAATTAAATAATTTATCCTGCCAATTCGGTAATAAATTGCGTTGATTTAAATTAAAATATAAGCTTAGACAAGAGCTAATACTTGGCTCTTTATTACGATAAACAAGCGATGCAATATAATTAGTACACTTATTTAAATAACGGGAGCTAAAATCTCTTCGGCTTTTTATGTGGTGATTTTCCAGCAACTCATCTGCAATATTCAAAAACATCTCTAAATATTGATTTTTCTTATTATTGTTCATCAAATCTCCTTAGTTATAATAATAATATTTATCAGTTGGGAGAAAAAATTAGATGATTTTGAAAATTAATGTCTTTTGTTTGATAATAAAACCACCCATCACTAAAAATCTTATCTAAATAAACTGTTCCACTCATTTGGACTGCTTTCCAAAGGATTTTTATTGCTTGTTCTTCGTCATATATAAATTCATCTGTCATTGATTTTTGTGGATGTTTAATGGATAAATGTGCGTGAATATTGCTTTCAAAATGTTCAACAGTTCCAATGTAATTCATTGTCTTATATTTGGAAGCATCTCTTCCAAGAGTATAGGAACAATATAATTTCCACCATTCATCTATTTTATTTTGAATCATCTGCAAATTAAATAATCCAGATAAATTAACAGGATTGAAATTTAATGTGAGTGCTAAATTAAATCCATTGGCTGGATTATTTAATGTATTGATAATTTCTTGCCGATATGGAGTAATTAGTTTATTAAATTCTTTTTTTCTATGGGATTCTTTGTATTTTTTTATTTCATTTCTTTGGGTTTCTTTAAATTTATTCATTAATTGAATGTTGTTGTTTTTTAACATTTGTTGATGAAAGTTAATTAAATCCAGTTCTTTTTCCTCAATAGTTGGTTCTGTGAATTTTACTGAAGTTGCTGTTATTAAATTGTCTTCATTTATTACAGTGAATTTTTCGTTGTATTGTTCCAAATGATTTTTGAAATCGTTTAATCTGTTTATTTCCATAATATCTCCTTAATAATTTAGATAATAAAGTTCTAATGCTCCTCTTGTTGGAAGAGAAAGCCTAAAAACTTACAAAAAGTAGGGAAATTAATGTCTAAAAGTCCATTAATATTCATCATTGATAATTTTATTTATCAGCGATGGCAAAATAATATCACATCAGCTTTGGGAGATGCAAAATTATTCTGATAATTTTATTTATCAAAAAGACCCAAAAATTTATTTTTTTGATGATGTGGCATAATACACTGATTTTATTTAATAAAAAAAGTTCGCAGAAATTTGACTTTTGAAAACTTTTAAGGTAATATCTCATTATTCATTGAGGTGGTTTTATCCTCTATTCCTAAAATACATATCCATATTTATAGTCAGAATTGCAAATATAGTTTCAGCTCGTATAGGGGATGACTATGATTTGCACAGATTACCAAGATAAAAATCTTAAAAAAATGATTGAAGTTGGAGAAGATATTTTCCAGTTATTGTTTCTGTTACTTGAAATTGAAATGCAGAAACAGGTAAATTAGGAGCTATGGATATGAAAGCTGTTATTTTGGCTCGGGTTTCAACCGAGATGCAGGAAGATGGGTTCTCTCTTGATGCTCAATTAGATAGGTTGAGAAACTATTGCTCAATCAAAGGGCTTGAAATTGCAAAGGAATTTACCTTCGTTGAGAGCTCTTTTCACGGTAAAAGAACCAAGTTTTATGAAGCGGTTAATTATATCAAACGGCAAAGTAAGCTGACGGCTCTTGTTGTTGATACCGTTGACAGATTGCAAAGGACTTTTAATGAGTTTCCGATGCTGTTGGAACTTGTCAAAAAAGAAAAATTGGCTCTCCATTTCTTTAAAGAAGGGCTAGTGATTGATAAGAACTTCAAAAGTTCTGACCTTGCAATGTGGCAAATGCAAATTTTGTCGGCAAATATGTTCGTCAATTCAACTCGTGATAATGTTAAGCGTTCTGAGGAGCGAATGCTCAATGAAGGATTGCTCCCAGGGCCTGCTCCGATTGGATATTTGAATACCAAAGATGCAAATGGCAAGAAGACCATTATCATTGACCCTGACCGAGGGCATTGGATAAGAAAATTGTTTGAGGAATACTCAACAGGGTTATTTTCAATGGATGAGTTGGTTAAAAAGTCCAAAAACTGGGGATTGCGAAACCGTAAGAGTGGTAACCCGATTACCAAAGCCCAATTTGCAGATATTTTGCAAAACCCGTTTTATTATGGCGTGATGTACTATAACAAGAGCTATTTTCCGCATATTTATGAAAAACTCATTTCCAAGGAGTTGTTTGATAAATGTACCGAAGTGCGGACTGGTAAGTTCAAGCGAACCTCCAAACACACCAAAGAACCCTATATTTTTAGGGGGCTGGTTCGTTGCAAACATTGTGGTTGTTTGCTTTCGCCTTATACCAAGAAGGGGCAATATGTTTATTTAAGACATACTGACCTCAAAAATTGCGAACACTGCAATAACGTCAGCGAGAAAATTCTATTGAAAGAAGTAGAAAAAGCCCTTGCATCAATTAGCTTTGATGATGAGCTAAAACTTGCTCTGGCGGATGCTCTGAAAAAACGCTATGAAGCTCTACACGGCAACAACTATTATCAGTTGGAAAAGAATCGGAATCAGTTGGCTGATGTTGAAGAAAATCAAAAGAAACTTTTGGATTTGCTGATTGCGGGAACAGTTCCTGCCGAAGTATATCGCAGTAAAAATGCCGAGTATGAAACAGCTAAAATTGAGCTTCAGGCGAAAATTGAACAATTACAGACACCTGATAACTCTGTTGAACGAGCGATTGATAAGGTGTTGAATTTCAGCCAAAATTCTTTTGCAATTTTCAAAAGTTCGCAGATTGAAGAAAAACGCCGTATTTTAAATATCGTTTTTGCGAACTTTTTGATGGATGGAAAAAATCCTGAAATATCAATGCATAAAAACTTCAAGCTCCTATCAAAAATAGGAGCTTGTGAAGATTGGTGCCCTGGAGAAGACTCGAACTTCCACTACCTGAGGTAACATGCACCTGAAGCATGCGCGTCTACCAATTCCGCCACCAGGGCTTAACAACGGATATCCTTTTAACGCACTTCAAAATAAATTGCAAGCATTTATTTTAAAAATTTTCAAGATATCCATAAGAATTTAAAAGGAGATAGGTTCCCAGGCAAAGGCGATAGACGACAAACGGCAGAAACGTTGATTTCTTTAGCCACCACATGATGATGTAAATAGCCAGAATGGAGAAGATGAACGAATAGGTTATACCGTCCATGGCATAAATGATTTCCTGAAAATTGCCGGCGGCGTAAAGTTCCCAGCCGACGAGCATTCCGGCGGCGGCAATGGTCGGAATTGACAGCAACATGGCAAATTTGGCGGCTTCGCGGCGTTCCATTCCCAAAAAACGTCCCATGGTAATGGTTATGCCTGAGCGGCTGGTGCCGGGAATAAGCGCCAGGCACTGAGCCAGACCGATGAGCAGAGCGTCGAGGGCGGTCAGATGTTTTATCTGGCGGATGGTCATGCCGAGTTTGTCGGCAATAAACAGAACAATGCCGAATCCCAGAATCGTCCAGCCGATGATACGGCTGTCCCTCAGCCACTCCATGCCGTAGGATTTGAGCGCCAGTCCGGCGATAACAGCCGGAATTGTTCCGATAACAATCAGCCAGAAGAGCTTGGAACCGGCATTTTTGAAATTGGGAATGAACCAGGTTTTGAAGACGCCTTTGAGCATCATCCAGATTTCTTCCGAAAAGTAAATCATGACGGCCATAATCGAACCGACATGCATGGCAACGTCGAGTGCCAGTCCCTGATCGGGGAAAGACGTGAATTTTGAAAAAAGAATCAGATGTCCGGAGGAACTTACCGGAAGAAATTCCGTCAAGCCCTGAAGGGCGGACAGAAGCAAAATTTGTATATTAGTCACTTTTTACACTCTTTCCTGTTTAATGCCGAAAGCATTTAAAATTCTTTTTTTGAGAGCCAGCGGGGAAATCGGTTTGACCAGATATTCCTGTATGCCCAGATTGCGTGCGTCGAGAACGGTTTTTTCCTTGGTGTCGACGGTAATCATGATTATGGGCAGGCTTTTCAGGTGGGGATTGTTGCTGTTTTTCAGTTCGCGCGCCAGTTCAAGGCCGGTTTTGCCAGGCATTTGCTGGTCGAGGAGAATTATATCTATTTTGAAACTGTTGAGCAATTCGACGGCTTCCGCGGCAGATGCGGCTTCACGGGTGTTTTTCATGCCGATTTGATACAGGGCGGTTTTGATGAATGTCCGCGAGAATTTGTCGTCATCGACGACCAGACAGGTTAAACTGTCCCAAGCCAATTGTTTATGCGCGTTTTCCATGACTACCTCGATATCAGCTCTCCGATTTGTTTCAAGTTTATAATAATTGTTTATAAATTAAAACAAAAATCAGCGTTATTCATATGTAATAATGATTCGGGCGTGAAGCGCACGCCGTTGAGCGACGCGCCCCAATGCAGGTGCGGGCCGGTAACGCGTCCGGTTTTGCCGACTTCGCCGATGACCTGTCCCTGTCTGACATAATCACCCGCTTTGACGGAAACTTTTTTCAGATGCGCGTAGATGGTAAACAGCTGGTGGCCGTGGTCGATGACGACGGTGTTGCCGGAGTAAAAGTAATTGCCGCCGCTTAACCGGATAATGCCGTTTGACGCGGCTTTGACCGGGGTTCCTTCCGGAGCGGCGATATCGGTGCCCTGATGCGGGTTCATCTTTCTGCCGTTCATTATCCGCTGTCCCCCGAAATGGCCGCTGATACGTCCTTTGACCGGCATAACAAAGCCTTTTTCCCAGTAGTTTTTGTTTAGTTTGTCTGCCAGGGCTTTTTTGAGGTCGCCGCGTTCCCGGCCGATTTCATTCTGGTCTGCGGCCGAGGGCGTAACTTTCTTCTGCGGTATGCCTTTAATGTCCTGAATATCCCATTTGGTCGCGGCGACGTTCAGGGAATAGTCTTTGGCAGCGCCTTTGGCATTGATGACTGTCAGCTTTTTTTCCGGAGTTTCGTCGCGGCCGAAGGCCAACAGAAAGTTTCCCGACGGAGAAAGCATATATTCCCGGCCGTCAAGCAGAATTTTTTCGGCGCCGGGGGCATAGCCTTTCAGAATTTCGCCCTGCGCCGGCTTGCCGCAGAGTTCCAGCGCTTCAGTCCCGGCAGGGAGCAGCGCCGTCAGAAAACAAGTCAAACAAATCGCCTTGTAGAGTGTCATTTTTCTTTCGTTCCGTTTTGGTTTTGATACTGCCGTCAATAAAACGGATTTCCAGCGACGGACTTTTCTGCGCCTGCGCAACGGAGTAGACCGTTTGGCGGCGATTGTCCCGGACCCAGGCGAAACCGCGGCTTAGAACCGAATCTATTGAAACTGAATCCAGTCTAAGCGACAAATTCTTTAAATTTTCTTGCTTTTTTTCAAAAATATTCAAAATGTAATACGGGCGCAGACTGGTTTGGGCAATCTGGTTTTGTTTGTTTTTAAGCATGTTGCCGAATGCCAGCTGCAGGCGTTCAATGCGGTCATCCAGCTTTTGTCTGCTTTCGGCAAGTATCTGTTCCAGATTGGGAATGCCGCGGCTTAACCCGTCAAGCCGGCTGCGACGTTCTTCGAAGTAGCGGTTAACGGCGTTGGACAGACGGCTTTGTGCCGTACTGAGCGTTGCGGAAATTTCGGCTTTGACCGGAACCGCAAACTCGGCGGCACCGGTCGGGGTCGGTGCGCGCAGGTCGGAGACGTAGTCAATCAGCATGGTGTCCGTTTCGTGGCCGACGGCGGAAATAAGCGGAATTTCCGAATCATAGACGGCTCTGATGACAATTTCTTCGTTAAACGGCCAGAGGTCTCCAAGCCTGCCGCCGCCGCGGGCGACAATCAGGACGTCCGGCCGGGGAACGGCGCCGCCGCGAGGCAGGGCATTGAAGCCTTTGACGGCTGCGGCGATTTTTTCGGCGGCTCCTTCGCCCTGTACGGGGGTCGGCCAGACAATAATGCGGCTGGGAAAGCGGTCGCGAACGCGGTGAATAATGTCACGAATGACGGCGCCGCTGGCCGAGGTGACGACGCCGATGACGTCCGGCAGAAAGGGAACGGGTTTTTTGTGCGCCGGGTCGAACAGGCCTTCGGCGGCAAATTTCTGTTTTCGTTCTTCCAAAAGTTTGAGCAGCGCGCCGGCACCGGCGATTTCCATTTGTTCGATTACCAGCTGATAAGAGGATTTGCCGGCAAAAGTGGTTATTTTGCCGGTGGCGACGACTTCCATGCCGTCTTCGGGTCTGAAACTGAGACGGGAGGCGGTTCCTTTCCAGATAACGGCGGAAAGAACCGCGTTCGGATCTTTCAGCGACAGATACCAATGGCCGGAATCGGCACGTTTGGCGCCGAAAATTTCGCCGCGGATTTTAACCCGGTTAAAGGTGGTTTCGACAAATTTTTTAATTTCAAACGATATTTCGCTGACCGTGTATTCGGGCAACTGCGGGGTTTGTTGTTCCGCCAGGTTGAGAAGGTCTTCCATCATCAGAGTTCCAAAAGGTTTTTGGCGTAGTCCGCCGCGTTGAAGACGTCCAGATCATCAATTCCTTCGCCGACGCCGATGTAATGAATCGGGGAGGGCTGTTCTTCGGCGACGGCGACCAGAATGCCGCCTTTGGCCGTACCGTCAAGTTTGGTAACGACAAGGCCGGTAACGTCGACCATTTCCTTAAAGGTCTGTACCTGAGACAGGGCATTTTGTCCGGTTGTGGCGTCAATGGTCAGCAAAGTGGCGTGCGGCGCTTTGGGCAGGACTTTTCCGATGACGCGGACGATTTTTTTCAGTTCGTCCATCAGGCCGGTTTTGTTTTGCAGTCTTCCGGCAGTATCGATAAAAACAATATCGTCTTTTTGCCTGACAGCTTCCGTCAGACCGTCGTAACAAAGACCGGCGGCGTCACAGC
>ULLR01005288.1_pt1 | contig 11373 bp, 6 predicted proteins | sample 1951381 | NCBI WGS metagenome assembly ULLR01 (sample SAMEA4835523, study PRJEB28245) | human gut metagenome | biome: gut microbiome; material: fecal sample | place: Denmark | collected 2008
TAGGCAGAAATTAATGACAACGCAGCCAAATGATCCCGACTCTTTTCCCGCAGAGGACTCTTGGCCCCCGGAAAATGTGGAGATAATAATAGAAAAGGACTCAGAGACTTTTTATTTATCTCCACAAGGAGTTTTTGTAAAAAAGGGAGCCAAAAAATGGAAACTCTGTGGATATCTGAAGGTATTGGGGTGTTGTGAGAACGGAGTTGACAATACCGTGGGCAAGCTGATCTCCTTCCTCACAGCCTCTGGAAAGAGGCGAACGAAGGTTGTAAAGAATTCCGCTTGCCTCATCAAGCCACAGACTTTAGTAAGTCAACTCGTTAATAGCGGTCTGGAATTTAATCCTTCAGAGAGGGGATCGTTTTCTATGTTGGGAAGGTATCTCTATTATTTCCCTGTAACTCAATCAAAACCATACACGCTTGTAGACAAATGTGGATGGTTCGGTAATTGTTATGTAACCCCGTTTTACTCACTTTCTGGAAGAGGAAATAACAAGAAGATACTTTTCTCTCAAGCCGGCAAAGTAGTTGCTGACTGCACTTGCAAAGGAAAAGTTGAAGATTGGATTGGAGTAATTGCGCCGATTGCACCATGCAGTCCCTTGTTGGTGGCGTGCCTTTGCTATTCTTTTTCGGCGCCCCTAATCGGGCGTGTATATCCGGATATGGGCTCTAGTGGTCTGTATCTGGCCGGAAGCTCTAGCTCTGGTAAAACGACATGCGGCCTTTTGGCCGAGAGCATATACGGAAATCCATTTAAACGAGCCGAAACCTGGGATGTCTCAAATTCGTCTATCCAAAGAATTGCTGTACTTCGCAATCATAATTTCGTACTAATTGATGAAACCAAGACATCCAGATGCTCGGTCATGGATGCGATTTATTCCCTTAGCGGCAATAAAACCGCATCCAGGAGTAATCAGGATGGAACACTACGGCCTACTGAAAATTTTCAAATAACGTACATCTGCACAGGCGAAACTTCTCTATCAAACTTGACGAAATTACAAAGCGGAAGGGATATTGACGCGGGAGCACATGTTCGATGTTTAAATGTCGATTGCGATTCCCTTGACTATGGTAACGACGATGGCACGCACTCCTATGGAATCTTGTCCCACATTGGCGGTTTTAGAAACAAAGGAGAGCTTTTTAGGCACATCTACTCAGGGATCGAAATGTACTATGGAACTGTAGGTCGTGAGTGGATAAAACAGCTCGCAAAAATTCGAGTGGAAAAACTTTCCTCAACGCTTAAACCTTTTGAACAAAAATTTTGGTCCGAAATAAATTCAATCTATGGCGATGAGCTAAACGACCAATCCAGAAGAGTACTTTTGGGATTACAGCTAAGAGCGGCAGCTGGGGAATTAGCGACAGAGAAAGGATTAACAGGTTGGAAACCTGGATTAGCTACTGAGTGTTGCGTATGGCTATTTAAAGAATGGCGGAAATCATTCTCTGGTGTCTTAATCGAATCCGATCAAGTCATAAGTCGGCTCTCGGAAATTTGTCAGCATCTACACCTGTTCGCGTTACTTTCTGACAGAAATCATTGCGCAGCGAACATCTTAGGTTATAAAAACTTCACTTACGGCCCAAATGGAGAAATCCGTTTTCTTGGCAGAAAAAAAGAGAGACTCTTATTCTTACTGACCTCAACCTTTAACAAAATCGCAGGGAATTCTTCTCAAAAAAAGGCTTTTGAAATTCTTAAAGAAAAAGGACTCATGGAGTTTTCTATCGAAGGTGGTCGTGAGAGGAAGGTCCTTCAAATTAGTGGAGGTGAACGCTTCTACACCGTTAACTACGATAAGTACCTAGAGTTCATTGCTAAAAATAAGGAGTAAATTCCAGAGTTCTCACGTATCTGGTAATACTCCTTATCTACTAGAAAAGTCAGATCTTGGATACCTTCCCATCATGGCTAATCTTCTTAATAATTTCTAGGATGTTTTGATAGGTTCTAGCATAAAGCTTGCACACAGCGTTGAAGGTAAAGAAACTAAGAAAGTGAGTCCCCTCAAGACTATCGTTCGCGAGAATTCATAAGAAAGAAGACCTTAATAACCCAAATAACCCAAATAACCCAAATAACCGAGTAAGTTGGACAGATTGTTTTTTCTTTTTAAAAGGCCCCCAGATCGCCAGTAATCTGAGGACCGAGTGTATTTATTTTTTCTTAATAAGGAAAGGATGATCTGATAGCCTTGGTAAGTAACTATCCAAAGATACTCCGCTAAGGACATAATCCGACCAAGCTTGCATGATGGTACGACGGGATTTTTCCATTGTTGCTCTGTTGTATGCATACCCGTACAAGGCTTTAGGCTCATGAAGAAGGCAGAGCTCGATGGTTCTCTCATCAAACTTTAGATTATTTCCTAATGAGTCGTCGTACGCCCAAGTATGGAAGCCGGCCCGAGCAGTGCCATGCTGAGTAATCATCCTTGGCCGTCCGTCTTTTCCTATGGTCAGAGGATCTACCCATCCAATTCCGTCCATGTTGAATTTTGAAAGATGCATATTCTGAATACATCTACAAATGGAGCTGTCGACGAGCGGTTTCGCGGTATATCCGGAACTAAAAATGTAAGGTGAAGTAGGAGGAATTCTTGTCAGGAAATCCAGAGCCTGTCTACTTAAGTAGACAGTACGATTCCTATATTTTTCCTTCCTTTTATCACTTGAGATGCTGATGTTCCAAACTGCATTCTCGAAGTCTATGTCTGACCACTTTGCTTCTCTGAAAGCTTTTCCGCGAGTAACCGTGAGGATAGAAAAAGCAAGCGCCAGTGAACTAGAGGAGTGAAGAGAGAGTAGTGCTTTTATGAATTCAGGTAATTGCGTAAACGGAAGCGCAGGGAAATGCTCTTCGCTTTGTTTATGTTTCTTGGCAACTTCTGTAAGTGCAGATAATTCTTCACCAATTGGTGAGTTTTTTAGGCCAAAGCGATGTGAGGCCAGAGCAAACCTGAAGATGGACCTGATGAGCGTATAAACGTTTTCACCGGTAGCGGAATGATTGAGGTAAAGCGGGTTGAGGATATTGGCCAGATCAATAGGTTGAATCTCCGGAATATGAAGTTGTCCCAAGACCGGCAGGATATGTTTGTTTCCCAATCTTCTGGCTTGAATCTCTCCTTTTTCGTTGAATCTCCATTTACCGTTTTTTTTTGAAAAGACAACCCATTCCTCAAAGACATTTTCGAAAAGATAAGATTGTTTTGTTGTAGTGTCTTCGGTGCTTGCAACAATTTTTAGCGATTTCTTTTCCTCAAGTCTAACTTTTTGAATGTCAATTCCACTTTCTATTTTGGATCTGGCTTCAAGCGCCAGTTGTCGCGCGGCTTTCATAGTAGTCCCAGCCGGAAAATAAAAGGTAGTTCGAATTCTTTCGGAATTTGTGTATTCGATGAAGAATCTGACTCCAAACAAGGGCTTCTGATTCTTATTGAAGTATGAAAAATCAGCCTTCCAACCCGGGATTCCGCCTATGGTCGTCCTTCGTTTACTTTTGGCCTCATTTAAAATTTCTAACCAAGTTTTCTCTTTTAAACGTCTTGGCATGATGGCTCCTGTTTCATTAGAGAGTAACAGCCCCTCAATAGCGAAATAGTAGCCCCGCAAAAAGACCCTCAAAACCGTCTTTGGTTTGTTGGGACTCTTTGGGATTTCTTAGGATAGAAAGAAGAGAAATAAGCAACAACGTATTGAAAATAAAGAAAAATTTGTTGCTTTATGAATGATCTTGGCAAAAAAAATGGTCGAGTGAGAGTATTATAATAAGCCCATAAATTCAATTAGTTATGGGGTACTTTATAAAAAATACTCCAAAAAGTCATCTAAAAAGGAGTTATTTCATTTTTTGAAACTCATCGGAAAACATTTGAGCCTCACATCGCGTTCGATTAAGGGCTCTGTTCTTTGTTAACGTCTAGGAACCTTCCGTGTTATTAAATTCTTAGGTTCTCAAAAAAACTTAAATCAATAGCAATGAAAGTTCTTTCAGGCTTTACTGGGGACTTTCTAAATTCCCAAAACTTTTTTTCGCTCGAGCAACCAATCGTTCAATTCATGGACATATTCTTGCCAGAAATCCAAATTGGAGAGTATGTGTGTTAAGCGTGTATAAAAACCTTCCCTACTTTCTCCGCTTTTTTCAAGAATCTCCTCAAGGTAGCCGTGCTTATCACGTGCAATTACTATCTCCTTGGCATAGGAAGACAAATCATTATCCGTGTCTTTCAATTTAGTCCAGAGATAATGTTCAGGATGTTCATTTTCAGGCAAAGAAAGTTGTTTTATTTTTGATAGGGCTTTTTGTCTTCTTTCCTTCTTATCTTTTTCTGTTCCAGTGTAAAGTTGTTCCATTTGTTGGAGTCGCTTTTCCTCTGTTCTATAACAATCTCCGTCAAGCACGAACAAGCTATTTTCAGAATTGTCCCCTTGAATATCTAATGCGGCTGCGACCACAAAAGCATTTCTTACTGCACCAAAACGATGAATAGATGTGTATTGAAGTAAGTTGTTATTTCGTACAACTTCTCTGACGATATATTCAGCAAGCTGATCCTCAACATATATCTCTATTATTTTTCCACTTTCCCCGGTTAATCGAGACAAGCAGTCTGGAGTAGTGTGGTCAAGAACGAAAGTTTGACTCCCGTCACTCGCATTCCAAATATGACGAATGTTAATGTTTTTTTCGAAAGCTAATTCTTCCCTGTGAGTTGTGAAAACAATTTGGAGATTTTTCTTATTTGCAACTTTAACCATCTCTCTAACCAATTTCTTTAATGCTAAGGTATGGAGTGTTAGATCCAGTTCATCAATGAGCAAAAGAGATTCTGGAGGCATGGAATAAAGCGTTTCTAACAAAGAGAACAAGCGTTGTTCTCCTGCTCCCATGGATAGTGAGGAATAATTGATCACGGAATTTCGTCTGACTTTTTTATATTTTTTGTTCTTACATATCGCTTTGTGATAATCCTCGTAGTCAAAATTCAAGATATTTGAGGCGGAAGCAATGATTTCATTCCTCGTTTTAACTGTTTCTTCTTCCCCCATATGAAAACTAGAGGTTGTAATCGTTGCGTTCTCTATGTCTGGAACGCAGGAGCTTATTCCAACATAAACAACATCTCTTTGAGGTCGTTTATTGATGCGTGGAGTCCAACGATCTCTTTTTTTTTCGTGTTGAACAATTTTAGAAACGTTGTTTTGGGTAAGATGTGCAACTAGCTTACTTCCAGTCCAATTAATCTTATTTTCTTTTTTGAAAAAACGAGTGAAGTAATTTTTCTCACCAATACAGCTGACAGGACGATATAGACATGCCAGTGCATGCAGTATGGTTGATTTTCCGCATCCATTGGTGCCAAAAATAGCTGTAACCTTTTTATTTCCAAAAGAAAACTTAAGGTTTTTAAGCCCCTTAAGTTGAATAAATTCGACACTCGTAAGAAATTGTTTTGGAGGGGTCATTTTTAATGAGTTGATGATATTTTTTTTTGAAAATACAATCAGACTATTATAGTCAGAGCGGTGATGTTGAGAAAACGCACAAGGCCGACTCTTGGCAGAATCGGCCTCTTTTGCAGCTCTGTGGTAACCTTAAAGCAACCAAAAACGATCAAAAAATTTGAAATCCGTATTCCGTCAACCGTAATTATTTGAATTAATTGCGGTTTTTTCTTGCTTTCTTATAATAATCGTATTATAATACGATTATTATTTAGAGGTACAATCATGGGCAGACCTTTATCAGGCGTTCCTCATGTCGGAAGACGCACAGAAACCAAGAAAGACGGGACTAAGTACATTTATGAGAGGACCACTATCTACGATCCTCAGACCAAGAAAATTAAAGTACTTGGCTGCAAATTAATTGGCAAAATCCTCAAGGGAAGCGATGAAATTATTCAAACTCGTCCTAAAAAACCTGCTGCTCCCAAGCCGATGGCCCCGGTTAAGGCTGCAAGAGTTCATGTCGGCGCTTCTGAAATCTTAGATTTTGTCGGAAAACAAAGTGCAGTAGACGCTTGTATTCTTCGCTCCCTGCCCGAAGCTGAAGCACTCAAGGCGATCAGTCTGGCTCGTTATTTGGTCTCTTGCGATCGAAGAACGCTTCCAGGTATAGAAACCTGGCAGCTTAGTCACCGAATTCCCTTTTCGGAACCTTTGACCGAAAGGGTGTACGGAACGCTGTTTGAACAGGTCGGAAAGAACGAAACCTGGGTGCAGAATTACTTCCGGAATATCGCTTCAACGCTCGAGAAAGAACCGGCTTTGGCCCTTGACTCAACGACCGTCTCAACTTACTCAACGAATCTCAAAGAGGCAAGATACGGATTTAACAAGGAAGCCGACGGGCTGCCCACAATCAAATTTGTGACCTTATATTCCGTTAAAAACAGGTTGCCCATTGCCTACTGCAAACAGCCGGGCAACATTCCCGATGTCAGCAGTATCCAAACCGCCCTTAAGCAGCTCAGTGTTCTCGGCGTAACCAAACCCTTGATCGTCACTGATAACGGTTACTACAGCATGAGCAATATGGTTGAATTTCTGGAGTCGAATTCAAAATTCTTAACCCTTGCTTCCCGATCGGTGACTTGGCTCCGAGATATTGTTCAGGAGGCAATGACAGACCTGGACAATCTTGACAATATTTGTCCTTATGATACTCAGGTCAAGGGGAAAACCGTGAGTAAAATGCAGCAGTTCTCACGTCTGCGTCTCAGGAGCACGGCCTCGGCCAAAGCTGGAGAAACCCAAAAATTTAGCCGCAGAATATACGTTCACATTCTGAGAAACTCTGAAATACAAACCTGCAGGACAAGGGCCTTAGAAGAAGAGCTTACCGAACTGAGAAACGCAGTATTAAGCGGAGAGGAACTCTCTGAATCAGCGCTAAAGAAGGTCGAAAAGTATTTGATTCTGAGTCGCGTCGGACGCGGCGGAAAGCTATCCGTTAAGTTCAACCAGGAAGCTTTTAACGAGTCAGCTAAGTTCTTTGGCTTGTTTGTGCTGGTGTCGAACAAAGCTCAGGACTGCTTTGAAGCGCTGGAAGACTATCGACTGAGGGAAAAAACTGAGGAAGCCTTTGGAATTTATAAAGAATACTGTGACGGCAGAAAGCCGAGGGTCTGGTCAGGTGACAGGCTCAGAGGAAGGCAGTTTGTACAATTTATTGCCTTGAGCTATCGATGCTGGCTGATAGGTAAGATTAGAGAAATCAAGGAGATGTTGTCCAGCTCGTTAGCAGAAAAGGAGCATAAAGCTGAAAAGAAAAAAGCGGAGAAGCTTCTGAGTTGGTTGGAAAATAGGTCTTTAGCTCAGATTCTGGACTGGTTTGACTGCATTGAAGAAACTACTGTTGTTGGGAAGGCCGGTGAAATTCGCTGGAAGACGGAATCTATTGAGCGAGATAAGTACTTCTTATCCTTGCTGGGAATGAAAATTTAATGATCGCTTTGGGTTACTTTTAGGGTGGTAAGTGAATTCTAATCCAACTACCGCTCTAATCCGTTTTTCCTCTTCTTCATAGCTTGCATCCTCCGGATATGGTCCGCCTGTTTCTGATTGTTCCTTTGGGTTTCTCTTAATTCACGCAAAGTTCGCTGGCTCAAAGATTCAACAGGGCCAAGCGTTTTGTAATAGTCCTTTAAACCTGCTGCTATTTTTAAATCTTCAGAGTTTCCGCTTTGTTCCAGTTCGGCGACGGCTTTGCTAACAAGCTGAAGGAGTTTTTCTCGATTCTTTTTGATTTTTGTAATGCCGGGAGTATCTTCGATGTTCCTTCCTTCTTTGAAGGCAGAGATGACGCTTTGTATTTGCTTATCTTTCGCTCTAAGGCGTTCTTTTTTTCGGGCAATAGCATGAGCTTTGGCTCTTTCCTGGCTCGAAGCAAATTTTCTTTCATTATGTATTTCAGAAATAGGGACTCCCTTGAGCACTTTTCCTCTTGACCAGCGACGAGTCGCAGTTGCTTCGATACCAAAGTCTTTAAGACAAGCGACAAAATGCTCCCTCATGGCGTCACGAGTTTGGTTATCAATATGCATTCGCTTACCATCCTTTCCGATGGTACTAACGATAATATGACAGTGAGGCTGGTTAGTTTTTTGGTCTGTAGAGGCTGTGTGAAATCCAAGTACAAATTCATAGCCGGATAGAGTGTCGTTTGCCCATTTTCTGCACGCGTTTTTGAATTTATCTTCCGGCGTACCCGCAGGCATTGAAAGAATAAGCCTTCTAGCATGGCTTAGAGAGCCGCCCTGATCAGGAATCGTTTGGCTTAATTTCCACTTGTAAAGCTCACTGTCGTAGTCTGCTTTCCCAGTCAGGAGGCTTTTATCAGCTTTCTCTAACGTGATATTTCCGTTTCTCGCAATGTAGGATACGGCCCGTCTTAAATGCTCATAATTTTTTATGGTTCCGCTTCCAAAATGAACAAAAGCTTCCGGAAGGCGTTTCGCTATTCCCCGAGCTTTATCTTTAGAAGAAAGAACCCTTAGAAAAGATGCAGAAGTTCTCTCTCCGCGTTCGATATGGAGAGTACGAGGGCGCCTTTTAACTGTTGGGAATAATTCTTTAAGAGCTGAACTCATGAATTATTCCTTTTTAAATAGTGAAGCAATTTCTTGACGAATAAACTTTTTTTGAATTTCCAAAAATTGTTCCAGCAGAACTTCTTTGTTCTCAACTTGCTTTAGGACTCTTTCGAATCTGGCCGTCAGAGCCGGATTTTTGATTAGAGGAGGAACTACGGTTAGAAGTTGCTGACCTAAAGCTGTTGCATGAATTTGTTTGCCCTTAGTTTCCAGGTATCCCTTTCGCTTGAGCTCGGTAATGATGGCTGCACGTGTTGCCGGCGTGCCGATACCGTCTCCGTCTTTTAATAATTTTTTGTCTTTGGGGTCTTCCACTGCATTATGAATATTCTCCATTGCAGCAATCAGAGTTCCCTCTGTAAAGGCCGGAGGAGCTTTCGTTTTTTCTTGCTGAAGTTTTACATCTTTAAGACTGAGCTGTTGTCCTTCTTGAAGCAGAGGAATTTCTTCTTCCTTTTCATTTTTTTCTTGTGCTATTACGGCTTTCCATCCCGGACTGATAGTTGTTGTTCCTTTAGCGCTGAAAGTTTCGTTTTCAACGGCTAGAGACACATTGGTCGAATAGAACTTGTATGGAGGATAGAACTGGCAGATATACCGGAGGCATAGCAGCTCATAGATTTTTTGTTCTTTGTCTGAGAGCTTTTCAAGGCTTCCGGCTTGGCCGGTCGGAATAATTCCGTGGTGTGCAGATATTTTTTTATCATTCCAAACAGAAGATTTAATCTGAAGGTTGCATTGCCTAATTAACGGAAGAAACTTGGGAAGTGTTTTAGCAATTGCGGTTAAAACGGTTTTAGATTCTTCCCATTGAGACTCCGGTAAATACTGGCAATCCGAACGAGGATAACTCGCTAACTTATGAGTTTCATATAACGATTGGCAGGTATCTAGGGTTTCTTGGGCAGAAAAACCATATTTGTTGCTGGCCTCGAGCTGAATGTCTGCTAAAGAAAAAACTTTTGGCTGAACTTTCTGTTTGATTTCTTTGGAGAAAGATAGAACCTTTGCTGTTTTTTGATTCTGGAAGCGGCTGATGAGAGTCTTTGCGACCGTTCCGTCGATCAGTCTCCTTTCTTCGTCTAACCCAATTTGTCCGTTTTTTGGTATCCACGAGGCAGAAAAAACAGTGCTGCCGTTTGAGACTGTGCATTTGATGGTAAAAAATGGAATGGGCTTAAAGTTTCTAATATCTTGGTCTCGTTTTGCTACCAGCGATAAAGTAGGGGTCTGTACTCTTCCAACAGCGATCAGAGTTCTTTCTCCGGACAATGCTTTTTTAAGCGTCAACGCTCTTGTTAAGTTCATTCCAAGAAGCCAATCCGCCCTGCTTCTGCCCAAGGCAGCAAGTTTCATGCCTTCATATTTGCTGTTCGGTTCAATTTTAGTAAGGCTCTTTCGGATGGAAGCTGAATCCTGCGCAGATACTAAAAAGCGTTGGACAGTCTTTTTATATTTGAAATGCTCTAGGATTTCGTCTACCAAAAGCTGACCTTCCCTGTCCGGGTCTCCCGCATTGACTACGATATCGGCTTTTGTCAAAAGGTCTTTGATGACTTTGAGTTGAGCCTTTACGCCTTTATCCTTTTTCGGCTGAAGAATCCATTTTTGAGGAAATATCGGGAGATCTTGAACACGCCAAATCTTATTTCCCTTTTTTCCCACAGGAATGTCTTCAGGAAGGTACGCATCCGGTTCGGCCTGTTCCAACAGATGTCCGAAGCACCATGTTACGTAAATGTTGTTTTTGCAAAGCACCGCACCATTGAGTTTTTTTACAGCCCCCAATTCGTTGATGATCGCTTTGGCAACAGACGGTTTTTCAGCAATGAATACTTTTATTGTCATTTTTATGGATGAAAGAAGGGAGCGCCGGATGGCGCTCCGGAGATGAGGTTAACGATCAAGTTCAGGGGTCTGGGATTTTCCAGCCTTCTTTTCAGGGGCTCTAAATTTTATGGATTCGATTCCCAGTTGATTTAGGCATAAGGCGATGCTTTTTGCCTTGATCACTTTGTTCTCATACTGCTTTCCGTCTTTTTCAAAATTTTCAGTTGTTAAGGAACCTCGAACATCCAGGCGCATTGATTTTTGAAGCAGTTTTGCCATATTTTCTGCTGTTGCACCGAAATACTGAAGCTTGTAGAAATCAGGTTCTTTTCGTTCAAAAGAACCGTCCGGCTTCTTTTCAAAGTTTGGATGATAGGTTAAGACTTCCAGAACTTTCGTTTCATTTCCGGCATGAGGGCCTTTAGTAGGAACAATACTGGTGCACTTGGGTTCGCCCAATACAACCAGAGATTCAGAAAAATCTTGATATTTGCTTGTCATAAGTTAACTCCTTATTTGAGGGTGGAAAAATGCCGTTTGAATTCGCCGGAAGTTGTCTGCGTTTTCTTACGACGGTATAAATTTCGAATGTCCTTTAGCGGGGAAGTCTGTTTCTTTTTAGGAGAGGCAGAAGGCGCGGAAGCGGGCGGTTTATCAGTCGGAGTCTCGAAAATTGCCTCTAAATTTTCATCTCCCTTTTCCGGTCCTTCCGTTTTTTTATCGAGGCTCGAGGAAGGTTCTTCATTTACTGAGGCCGGATCAAAAGAGGGCTGCTGCAACGAAATATCCTCCGACTCTTGCGCAGGCTCTTTTTCTTGTTCTTCAGTAGGTATATCTACCCCGTCAAACAAATCGCTGATTGTCTTGTCCAGATCTTCAGAAGTTTCACCATTGTCTGTGTTACCGTTTATTTTTTCCGG
>ULLR01024641.1_pt1 | contig 11045 bp, 7 predicted proteins | sample 1951381 | NCBI WGS metagenome assembly ULLR01 (sample SAMEA4835523, study PRJEB28245) | human gut metagenome | biome: gut microbiome; material: fecal sample | place: Denmark | collected 2008
CTCCCAAACAATCACGCTTGCCAATGCCCAACCTCTTAAAATAACCTTAGGAGAAGATACGCAAGTATTGGACGAAGTAGTTGTTACTGCATTGGGTATCAAGCGTGCAACTAAGGCGTTAAGTTATAATGTACAAGAGGTAAAAGGTGACGAATTGACAGCTGTAAAGGACGCCAATTTTATGAATTCACTATCAGGAAAGGTTGCCGGTGTTCAAATTAATAGTGGTGCAACCGGTGCTGGTGGTGCCACACGTGTTGTTATGCGTGGTATGAAATCTCTGACTAAAGATAACAATGCATTGTATGTAATTGATGGTGTACCTATTTTTAATACAGGAAAAAGCGGTGGCGAAGGATTATTTGGAGAGATGGGAGGATCAGATGCTGTTGCTGACTTAAATCCGGATGATATTGCTAGTATTAGTATGATGACCGGTCCTTCTGCGGCAGCACTATATGGTTCTGCTGCGGCAAACGGTGTTGTTTTAATTACTACTAAAAAAGGCCAAACAGAGAAAACTACCATAACAGTATCCAACAGTACTACTTTCTCTAAAGCATATATTATGCCGGATATGCAGAACCGTTATGGTACAAGTTCCGGATTATTCAGCTGGGGAGAATTGACAAACCGTCGATATAACCCATCTGACTTCTTTGAAACAGGATCCAATGTTATCAATTCGGTAGCATTATCTACAGGAAATACCAAAAACCAGACCTATCTTTCTGCTTCTACAACTAACTCCGGTGGAATTCTTCCGAATAACTCCTATAACCGTTATAATTTTACGGCACGTAATACCACCCATTTCCTAAATGATAAACTTACTCTGGATATCGGTGCACAATATATCGTTCAGAACAACAAAAACATGGTTTCTCAAGGACAGTATTATAACCCTCTCCCATCACTGTATCTATTCCCTCGTGGAGACAACTTTGACGAAATTCGTTTGTATGAACGTTATAATACTAACTACGGCTATATGGAACAATATTGGCCTTATGGTGATGCAAGTTTGTCATTACAAAATCCATATTGGATACAAAATCGCATCAACCGTACTTCCAACAAGAAACGCTATATGATGAACGCTTCTTTGAAATGGCAGGCTACAGATTGGCTCAATGTTGTTGGTCGCGTCAATCTGGACAACTCCGACTACCGGAATAAAAACGAAAAATCTGCTTCTACATTAACAACATTCTGTGGTGTAAGCGGTGGTTTTGAAGATGCCATGCGTCAGGAACGTTCTTTATATGCCGATTTCCTGGCTAATATAGATAAAACATTTGGTGATTTTCATTTAACAGCCAATGTTGGTGCTTCCATATATCATACTTCAATGGATCAGTTATATATTGCAGGTGACCTGGTTATCCCCAACTTCTTCCAGATCAACAATATTAATTTCTCTGCCAACTATAAACCGGATCCTACCGGATATGAAGATGAAATTCAAAGTATTTTTGCCAGTGCTGAATTAAGTTGGAAAAATCAACTGTATCTAACTGTAACCGGACGTAATGACTGGGATTCAAAACTCGCATTCTCCAAACAAAAATCGTTCTTTTATCCGTCAGTCGGTTTATCGGCTTTATTATCAGAAATGGTTAAACTACCAGAGGTGATTTCTTATGCTAAAATACGCGGTTCGTATACAGTGGTAGCCTCTTCTTTCGATCGTTTCCTTACTAATCCGGGTTACGAATACAACAGCCAGACACATAACTGGGCGAATCCGACCGTATATCCGATGGACAATATGAAACCTGAAAAGACTAAATCCTGGGAAATCGGTTTGAACTTGAAATTCTGGGGAAATCGTTTTAATTTAGACGCTACTTACTATCGTTCTAACACACTGAACCAAACATTTAAGGTAGATATCCCCTCCTCTTCCGGATATAAACAAGCAATTGTACAAGCTGGTAACGTGCAAAATCAGGGTATTGAATTAGCTTTAGGATTCAGTGATAAATGGGCAGGATTCGGATGGTCTTCTAATGCAACCTTCACTCTAAACCGTAACAAGGTGAAACGACTGGCAAGCGGTAGCGTGAATCCTGTGACAGGAGAAGCTATCCAAATGGATGAAATGAATGTGGGTTGGTTAGGTAAAGAGAATGTAGCTCCTCGCGTCATCCTGACAGAAGGAGGTTCCATGACTGATATCTATGTATACAACCAGCTGACAAAAGACAATAACGGTAATATAAAAGTCGATCAGAATGGTAATCTGGGTATCACTTCATCAAACACTCCGGTAAAAGTAGGTAATCTGGATGCTGATTTCAACCTCGGATGGACCAATCATTTCACTTATAAAGGAATTGATTTAGGAGTTGTATTATCAGCCCGTGTAGGCGGATTAGCTTATTCGGCTACTCAAGGTATTTTAGATTATTATGGAGTATCCGAAACATCTGCAACAGCTCGTGATAATGGTGGTATACCTATTAATAACGGCAAAGTTAACGCCCAAAAGTATTACCAGACTATTGGTACGGGTGAAGGTGGCTACGGTCGTTATTATCTATATAGTGCAACCAATGTACGTTTGCAGGAATTGAGTCTAAACTATACACTTCCTAAAAGATGGTTTAAAAATGTGGCGAATGTTACTTTGGGTATTGTAGGACGTAATTTATGGATGATTTATTGTAAAGCCCCATTTGACCCGGAATTGTCTGCCTCTACCTCCAGTAACTATTATATGAATGTAGACTACTTTATGCAACCCAGCTTGCGTAACTTCGGTTTTAATGTGAAAGTTCAATTCTAAAAGAAAAAGCTAATGTTATGAGAAAATATTTAAGAAATATCACAGTCGGTGCCGCTCTGTTGTTACTGGCAGGAAGTTGTACCGATAAATTTGAGGAGTATAATACGAATCAATATCAAATTCATGATGCAGACCCTGCGACTTTGATGAAATCTATGATTGAAACAATTGTGAATATTCAGCAGAATGACTCTCAAATGCAAGATCAGATGGTGGGACAGTTAGGTGGCTATCTATGCTGTTCTAACACATGGAGTGGTACAAACTTCAGCACATTCAATCAGAGTGATGCCTGGAATGCTACCCCCTGGAACACTCCGTTTGAAAAAATATATGGAAACTTTTTCCAAATACAAGAAGCGACAAATTCTACGGGACATTATTATGCTTTTGCGTGTATGATACGTGCAATAACAATGCTTCGCGTTGCGGATTGTTATGGACCGATGCCTTACAGCCAAGTAAAGAAGGGTAATTTCTATGTATCTTATGATACCCAGGAACAGGTCTATACCAGTATATTAAGTGATTTAGCCAATGCAGCCGATGTTTTGTACAACTATTATGTAGAAACAAATGGTAATGCCCCATTGGGAGCCAATGATCCGGTTTTTGATGGAAATTATTCAGGTTGGGCTAAGCTAGCCAATTCAATGCGTTTACGTGTTGCAATGCGAATCAGCGGAACATGGCCTGGCATTGCTCAAGAGGCAGCTGAAGCAGCAGTAACACATAAAGCAGGATTGATTGAAAGTAATTCGGATAATGCTATGCTTTCTTGTGGCACGCAGAGTAATCCCTATCAACTGGCAGCTGTAAGTTGGGGTGATCTGCGTGTGAATGCAAATATTGTAGATTATATGAATGCATATGGCGATCCACGTATGCCGAAGTTCTTTAATAAGTCTACCCTTGCCGGGAAAACAGATAAATATGTAGGTATGCGTACTGGAGATGCTGATTTTAAAAAGGCAGATGCAGCAGGATTCTCTATTCCTGCATATACGGCAACTTCTAAATTAATGGTTTTCTGTGCTGCAGAGACAGCGTTTTTACGTGCAGAAGGAAAATTGCGTGGTTGGAATGTCGGTTCTAAAACAGCAAAAGCCTATTACGAAGATGGTATTAATTTATCAATGGAACAATATCAGGTTTCAGCCACTGAATACATGAAGATTGACGAGGCTCCTGTCGTATCACATGAAAGTGATGTTGTGCAAAATGCTACTGCTACAATTACCAATACTGTGAGTGTAATGTGGGATGACAGCGAGGCTGACAACGTAAATGGAAAGAATTTCCAACGTGTCATTACTCAAAAATGGATCGCCAATTATCCATTAGGATTGGAAGCATGGGCTGAATATCGCCGTACAGGTTATCCGGAACTTTATCCTTGTATCGACAATCTATCAGATTGTGGTGTGAGCAGCCAACGCGGTATGCGTCGTCTAAGTTTCCCTTATACAGAGGCACAAAACAATAAAGCCAATTATGATCTGGGAGTAGCAGAACTAGGCGGTGCTGATAACGAAGCTACTGACTTAAAGTGGGCTAAAAAGAACTAATTTATATAATGCATAAAAAGGACTTTTATGAAGAAAATTTATTTATTATACATTGTACTCATATCACTGGCAACGACCTCATTGATCGGTTGCAGTGACTGGACGGAGTCAGAAGCAAAAACTTTTCCCGAATCGATCGTATCGGATGAATATTATGCGGCCTTGCGTGCCTATAAACAGACAGATCACCAAGTTGCATTTGGTTGGTTTGGTGGCTGGAGTGGTGAAGGTGCCTATATGAAAAGTTCTTTAGCCGGTATTCCTGATAGTGTAGATATTGTTTCTATTTGGGGAAATTGGTCGAACATTACAGAAGCTCAAAAAAAAGATCTGGAATTTTGCCAACAAGTTAAAGGAACTCGTTTTACCATGTGTTTTATTATCAGAAGTGTAGGCGATCAAATTACTCCGCAGAATATTCGTGAAAATTGGGAAAATATGGGATTTTCATCCGAAAAAGAAGCTGTGAATGATTTTTGGGGATGGCCTTCCGATGAATCAAATAAGGAAGCAATAGAAGCATCCATTCGCAAATATGCAAGCGCCATTGCCGATACAGTAAACAAATATGGTTACGACGGCTTTGATATCGATTATGAACCTAATTTTGGCAACCCCGGTAATATCGTAGACGAAGACGATAGAATGTTTGCATTTGTTGATGAACTAGGCAAATATTTCGGTCCGAAATCAGGAACTGGTAAATTATTAGTTATCGATGGCGAACCACAGAGCATAACAGGTAGACCTGAAGTCGGGTTATATTTTGACTATTTTATCATTCAGGCTTACAATAATAGTAGTCCTGGCAGTGATTCTAAACTCGATAAACGTCTTATCACAGGCGGCGTAGCAGGTGCAGGACTTGTTCAGACGTATAGCAGTGTCATGTCTGAAGAACAAATCACGAAGATGACCATCATGACCGAGAATTTCGAGGCTACCGATGCTGCTATGGACGGTGGATATGATTACACTGATCGTTATGGTAACAAAATGAAATCTCTCGAAGGAATGGCACGCTGGCAACCAAGTAACGGATTCCGTAAAGGTGGTGCAGGAACCTATCATATGGAAGCAGAGTATGGAACTTCACCAGAATATAAAAATATACGCCGTGCTATTCAAATTATGAACCCGTCATCACATTCATTACTTAAAAATTAATGTAAACTATGAAACGTATGAATTATATAAAAATTTTATGCTTCTCCGCAGTCATAACAGGCTTAGGAAGTATAGTAAGTTGTGGAGATGCAAAATACGATACTTTAGATACACATGCTTATATTGAAGAAGCTCTTTCCAGTACAAGTCAAAAAGTGACCGTACAGGCTACTGGAGAAAGTTTTACTACCCTAAATGTGCATCTTAGTAATCTTTCTTCTACAGATAATCATTATAAATTGGTTACAGATCAATCAGTACTGGACACTTATAACCATATTAATGGAACCGGATATATAATGTTGCCCAAAGATTATTATACGTTGCCGGAAACGATTACTGTAAAAGCAGGACAATATGCAGCCGATGCCCTCTCCATCGCTTTGAAAGCTTTCAGTCAGGAAATGATGAAATCGGGAGAATCATATGCACTGCCTGTAAAACTAGTATTGCAAGATGGAAGTATTTCACCGATGGAAAATACCGGAACCTTTGTTATTTTGGCAGAAAGTATTATCAAATTTTCAGCTCCAATGTTTGTTGGCGCTCCTAGTTTAAAAGCTAATAAATTCACAGAATCTCCCGAAACGTATTCACAATATACGATAGAGGTTCGTTTTCAGGTAGCCAACACAGCTGACCGTGACCGTGCAGTCTTTAAAAACGGAGGAGATGATGCAAACTTCATCCTTTTACGTTTTGAGGATCCTCAAAGTGACAATGAAAATTATAAGGCACATTCATTAGTACAGATTGTAGGACGTAACCGGCTTTATTTGAATCCAAGTAATTCTTTCAAGCCAAACGAATGGCAACATTTAGCATTGGTCTGTGATGGTTCCAACTATCGACTTTACATAAACGGAGTTGATTCGGGTGTGTTGAGTATACCAACAGGAGCAACAACTTTCTCTGATGTAAATTGGTTCTGCTTAGGTGATGATTCTTATAGTAGATGGGGAAACTGTAAAATTTTGATGAGTGAAGCACGTATTTGGTCCGTAGTTCGTTCCGCTTCTCAAATTCAGAATAACATGACGCAAGTTAGCCCTAAATCTGTAGGTTTGGAAGCTTATTGGCGATTCAATGAAGGACAAGGTAATGTGTTCGAAGATGCAACCGGTAAAGGTCATACTTTGACAACTTCTGCTACTCCTACCTGGATTGACGGTATTTTATCTACAGATAAGGCTACTGAATGGAAATAGTAAAAATTAAATTGTATATGTATATGAAAAATATATTTCAATCACTATCAATAGCAACTCTACTCGGCTTGTTTGTCCCATTCATTTCGTCCTGTAGTGATGATGAAGAAGTTTTTAACGAGTGGAATGCTACGTATGTGTCTCTACAGAGAAATGACTATTTATCGGGGAATGTAAAAAAGTTCAATCTGACTCATGATGCGAATGGAATCGGAGGAGATGAAATTAAGATGGCTTTTACTGTAAAAACACAGAAAGCAGTCTCTACAGATATGGTTATCGCATTAAGTGCAAAAAGTGAAACAGAAGGGCTTGATGCAAGCCAGATCGTTTTAAGTTCCTCACAGGTTACTCTCAAAGAAGGACAGATGACTTCTGAAGAAATCACTGCAACGGTCGATCCAACGATATTCGCCAGTATCATGGAAAAAACAAGTTTCTCTTTCAGTGTATCAATCAGTAATGTAACTACCAATGATAAGAACACTGTCATTAGCAGTAATTTAAGTATCTTACCTGTCATCATTAATAAAGCTGCCTACTGTAATCTAAAAAGTGGTACTCCTAGCAATAGCCAACTTATCAGTAATCGTGCAGGTTGGATTGTTAATGTGGAAGAAGGAGTAGACGGCGCACCTAATAATTTAATTGATGGCAAGACTGGAACTGACGTTGCTCTAAATAATAAAGGCTTCTGGTTCACCGTTGATTTAGGAGAAACTAAGGTTTTAACAGGCATCAAAACGAATCACTGGGGAAATGCATATGCTCCTAGAGAAGTGGAAATATTACATACAGTCTGAAAATGGTATGACATGGAAATCATTAAGTTCATTAGCAATACCCGGTAGTAGTACACAAAACATCACGTTCATCTCTCCTATTACTACGCGATATCTAAAATATCAGATTATCACTATCTCTACAAACGGTCGTACGGATGTTACAGAATTTAATGTTTACGAACCCAAAAGTGAATAAACATAATGAATAGGTAACATAGAAATGCTAAAATAGAGGGTAATCCAATTGGATTACCCTCTATTTTAGAAACATACTTCACAAATATACTTCCAGACCATCAATCTATCTCCCAAAAGAATACTCCAGATCTCTACCAGTTAGTTCATCTTCGTACATCTTTCTTATGACTTATGGTTTTGAATTAAATTTCTCCTACTGAATCTTTACGCTATCATCCGGTTTCAGCCGTTTCAGTTTTGTTCGTAAACGCCTTGATAAAGAGCGACATTGATATGTCGAGTTAAAGTCGTTGACATGCCGGGTTAGTAAATCAGAGTCTCTATTCGCATAAAACGAAGGCTATGTTTCACTCAAACAGCGGCTCTATTGAAGGTAAATAGAGACTCTAAAAAAGAGACTATTTACATCTCCTTTTTGTTTTCAGGTTCGCGTTCAGCCAAAAGCACCGATGAAAAGGAACTTTTTAAGTAGACTGAAGGCTGAATGCGGTTTTTAACTAATTCTATTTAGATGGGCTCATCATGGTGAAGTTTGTTCAAAACTTCACCAAAATAAAATTTTCGATCAAACACTTGTTTCTCTAATGATCTAAGAAAGCCATAAAGGAAAGGGGGATTCTTAACTCATTAAGAATCCCCCTGTAAAAAGACTTATGTTGATATCTTATTTCTTCATCACCCGAATAATCCGTCCGTCTTTCTTATAAGAAAAATGATTTGTATGCATCAAAACATTCAGTATTTCATCAGCAGTGCTATCAGTAGAAAATTCACCGGTAAACCGTTCTGATTTCAAAGCATCATCCTTATAGATAAATTTAATATCATACAACTTCTCCAATAAAGAATGTTGCTTGAATTCCAACTTACCTTTCATCCACAGGAGCACATCCGTAGGTTGGTTATATTCAATCAACTCTGCCTGATAAGTATCCGTATTCACATTCAATGTCTGTCCCGGTTTCAGCAAATAGCCATTCTCTTCCGTTCGTGGAGAATCCACCCGCACCAAACCTTGAAGCAAGGTAGTCACTACCCTATTCTCTTCTTCACGCGCACGCACGTTAAATTTCGTACCAAGCACACAAGTCTTGATTTGTTTACTGTTTACGATAAATGGAGCATGTTTATCATGGGAAACTTCGAAATAAGCTTCACCTGACAAATCGATTTGGCGATCCGAACTCCAGAAAGAATTATGATAAACTAATTTAGAAGATGCATTCAGCCATACCCTACTACCATCCGGCAGTACAGTCTGTGCTCTCTGTCCGGCAGCAGTTATCACCTCATAATCTGAAAGTTTATTGGAAAGTAATCCCCAGGCAATTCCACCGGCAAAAACAAGCCCAGCAAGAAAAGCAGCAGCCACAGTAGCATAACGTCCCCAACGGATTGAGATATTTTTCCGTTTAGTCTTTTTCTCCTTTTCTCTGATAGCCGACTTAAATTTATCTAATGACGCCTCTGTATCTATAGCATTCATCACCGCTATACGTTCACCTACAAAAAGAGTATAATAAAGTTGCTCTAAAGTTTTCCGATTCCCCGGTTCTTCCTCGCACCAAGTTTCCACCCGGGCAGCTTCTTCATCATTACATTCACCCTGCAGATAATTCAACAAGATAGTTTCATCCATGCTCATTTAACCTTTTTACAATAAAAAAACTATAAAACCTTTGTAGTAATACAGTTGTGAGTACAAATATACTAAACGAAAAAAGAAAAAAATATTTTTTCTCGCATTTTTATTTCATTTATCTACTTCTTTCATTATTTTTGTCTTACATAAATTAAAAGAGAATGCCACAATCTCCGATATATTTGGATATTAATAATAATAAGTCCGTCATCACTGCCTTAAAAGCAGGAGAGGAAAAAGTTTTTGACGTCGTCTACAGACATTATTTCCGTAGGCTATGTGCTTTTTGTTCTCAATACGTAAGTGAGCAGGAAGAAATAGAGGAGATTGTGCAGGAAACAATGATGTGGCTGTGGGAAAACCGTTGTACTCTGATGGAAGATCTGACACTCAAAACTCTTCTTTTTACGATTGTCAAGAACAAAGCCCTCAACCGTCTTTCCCATTTTGAGATTAAACGAAAAGTACATCAGGAAATCGTAGATAAATATGATAGTGAGCTCAATAACCCGGACTTCTATTTGAGTGATGAGCTTTTCCGTCTATATGAAGAAGCATTAAAAAGACTTCCGAAAGAATATCTCGAAGCCTACGAGATGAACCGTAATCAACATCTGACGCATAAAGAAATTGCCGAGAAACTGAATGTATCTCCACAAACGATTAATTACAGAATTGGACAAGCTTTAAAGCTATTACGAGTAGCTTTAAAAGACTATCTACCTTTATTCATACTTATTTTCGGACCTAATTTTTTCGAACAATCATGAAATCAAACTTCGTATTTAGTAGTTCAAGCCTGTTTATCGGACTTTTTCTTTTCTTCTTCACAGAAAATGTATGTTCACAAGAATCTGCTGACAACTGGACTCTTAAACAAGCCCGCCAATGGACACAGAAGCAAGAATGGGCGAACGGGCTGAAGGCAATGCCTCATAAGACAACCGATTATCAGGAGTTTGCCTCACAATATCACAAGAACAAGAAAGTGTGGGACAAGACTTTCCAATGGCTAGCTACCCACGACCTCGTAAATATGCCTGCCGGACGATACGAAGTAGATGGTGAACATTGCTACATCAATGTGCAGGATGCAACAACACAAGATGTCAGTAAACGTAAAATTGAAGCACACCGCCACGGCATCGATTTGCAATATGTAGTAAAAGGTACCGAACGTTTCGGAATTACTTCAGCCGAATATGCGGAGCCTATCACCGAATATAAACCGGATGTTACTTTCTACAAAGCCAAAAAAATAAAATATGTAGATTCCACTCCGGACACATTCTTCATGTTCTTCCCTAAAAACTTCCATCAGGCATTAGTAAAAGCCGGGAAAGAACCGGAAGAGATACGAGTAATCGTTGCTAAAATCGAATATATCCCTTAAACAAAAACATGAGTGAACTTTTAGTCTATAAAGCCTCTGCAGGTTCGGGTAAAACATTTACCCTGGCCGTGGAATACATCAAACTATTAATTTTCAATCCCCGTGCCTACCGGCAAATTCTCGCTGTAACCTTTACCAATAAGGCAACAGCAGAAATGAAGGAACGTATTCTTAGTCAGCTTTACGGCATACAGATAGGTGATAAAGATTCGGAAGCCTATCTCAACCGTATCAAAGAAGAGACAGGAAAAACAGAGCAGGAGATACGGGAAGCGGCAGGCATTGCCCTTAGC
>ULLR01010216.1_pt1 | contig 10967 bp, 10 predicted proteins | sample 1951381 | NCBI WGS metagenome assembly ULLR01 (sample SAMEA4835523, study PRJEB28245) | human gut metagenome | biome: gut microbiome; material: fecal sample | place: Denmark | collected 2008
ATCGCCAATCTTCTCATAATAGTTGTTATCATTATATTGTTATTTTCTTAATATTTACTTCTTCCTAAGTCTAATAACCCTGAAAAGTGAATTTAACCAACTCTCCCTCTTTTAAGCTGACTAATAGAAGATTTTATATAACAATACATTGTTTTATTATAGCCGATGAAGCTATCCGAAGGTTATTCTGACAACAGATATTTTACAAACAGGGACAACTGAAGACGGTATCAAAATCATAAACTTTACGGATTGGCTATTAAAAGATAATTAAAAGATATTTTCAGATAGCTCAAGCTGAGAATAGATTAAATTAATCCAGTTATTCGAAAATTTCGAATAACTAATACTAAATTTAAACTAACACAAAAATGCATACAATCTATTCTTACACTATCAATTTAACAAGGAAGTCCGCATCTCCTTTAATTTTTCAAATAACTATAAACCGTTGGGCGGGAAATTTTGAAGTGCTTAGCAATGCGAGCGATAGGCATTCCTTGTTTATGGAGTGTATTTAATTCAGTCACTTGCTCATCGGTAAGTTTATTTTTTCCACCTTTGTATTTGCCTTTGACTTTCGCAACAGCAATACCTTCTCTTTGGCGTTCCAATAAAATAGAGCGTTCCAACTCTGCTACGGCTCCAAGCATAGTCATCATCATTTTTTGATAGGGGTCTTGTTTTTCATTACCTTTGAAAGTCAAGTTTTCTTTATGGAAAACTATTATTGCTCCTTTGGTGGTAATTTCCTCTACAATATTTAACAAATCACGAGTATTACGAGCCAAGCGGCTCATTTCGTGAATATTGATAATATCTCCTGAACGAATATTGGATAACATCGCTTGTAATTGAGGACGATTAGTATCCTTACCACTAATTTTTTCCTCATAAATTCTATCACAGACAATGTCTTTCAGCTGACGTTCTGTATTTTGCTCAACTGTGGAAACTCGTATATAATTAAAAATCATCATTCAATCCTAAATGTGTAAAATTAACATTTTAGAATATGCTTTACAATCGTAAAATTGTCAAGAAAAATGATTTAGATTTTACACTTTTGCAAATGTAAAAATAGGGTATAGGTAGATTTTGCAACTGCTTTGATTTTTACAAATTATTCATTATAGGATATTTAGAAAATACTAATACTTTTAGTTTTATTTAAGACTTAATAAAAGCTTTCATCGCTTCAATTAATTCATCAAAATTTGTGGATGGCCTTATTTTCCAATCACCTAATTTAGTGTTAGTTTCTCTCAATCTTTTAGCTCTTTTAATAGCTTTACCTTCATTATCTAACATTAAAGAAACATCAAACCGTTTATTAGTTTCTGCATCATATTTAGGAAAATATTTTTTGAGTTCTTTTTCCAACTCATTTTTAGTTGTCGGAGTTTTATCGGAAAAATGCATCAAAGCCCATAACTCAACAGACCTATTAGAGCAAATAACTTTAACATTGTTATTTTCAGCTTCCTCAAAAGCCTTATTAAAATTCTCTTTATCTTTTCCGCCTAGGCTTCTATCGTCTTCATCAAAAACAGCATAAAAAATATCCAAATTGTTTTTTATGGGTTTTTCATTTTCAATTAAATTATTAACGACTTTTAGAGGTTCCGATTCATCTTTTGAAGGAACAATGTTAAATTTCATATTAGCCTTAATTGGATTTATACTATTTTTAACAGCAATTTTTTTAATCCAATCAGCTAGATATTGAGGCTCTGTTACATCTCCTTCCGTATAAATAACCATTTTGGCTGCACTTCTTATCTTTTTATTGAGCCTATCTTTTCTATTTAAACTAACCATCTGCTTATTCCTTTTCATTTAGAATATTAGCCAATTCACTAATATCTCCTAAATAAGGAATAGCTCCAAACCGTCCTTCTAAATAGCCTTTTTCATAATTAAAACCTTCTCTAATAGCCCTGAATTCTGTTAAAGGATAAACTTCAGAACATCCTTCTTCATTTTTTTCAACAAACCAAATTTCATCTCTTTTAAGTATATCTGATTTAAGAATAGAAGTATTATGTGTTGTAAAAATTAGCTGTGCTCCCCCAATATTAATGTCAGGATTATTAAACATTTCAACAATTTTTGCTAACATCATTGGATGCAATTTTTCTTCTAGCTCGTCAAGAATATAAATGCCACCATCCAATAAAATCGGAACAAACATAACTAAATATTTAGCAAACTGTCCTGTCCCCCAACTTTCAGCAGCAACAGGCAATTCATATTTTTTATTATTTGCTCCAATATGTTCAAAATTAATTTTATAATGTTTTCCTGATGAGGAAGAAGTTAAAAACAATGATGATGAATCTTTTTCTTCCTTAACCTTTATATCCGTAATTCCTAAATCTGCATACTTAATTAATTCTACAACTTTTTTGTGCAGAGATTTGTCTTGATAGATTTTTTCTGCTAAATTATCCATATTAAGCATTGTTTCTAAAATATTAATAAATGTTACTTTACAAATATCTTTCAATGCTTCAAAAACACTGTGAATGTATGCAATTCCTCTTGTATCTAAAATATCAAGAATAAGTAAATCAGCTCTCTTACTTAAAGTATCTTCAACAAACCCACTATCAAATTTTGATATAACTTCTTTATCTACTTTGGAGATATTACTACCTTTTCTATTATAAATAACTCTCTTACTTTTATCCTGATATTCCGTCAAATTCTCATTTAATATTCCTGTTCTATCAAAGCTAAACGATAAAATATATCTAGTATCATTAAGAAAAAAATCAATTTCTATTAAAGACGGTTTAGATGCAGATGCATCATCTAATAAAAAAGGTTTACAAAAATCAAAAGAAATTTTGTTATTTGTTTTCCCCAACAAAGGCAAAATGACATCCGTAAATACTTTCACGATGTTACTCTTACCTGACGCATTTGCCCCGTAAAAAGCAGTAACAGGGACAATCAACTCATTTTCAATAGCATTTCTTCGTATATAATTGGTTGGAGTATTAGTATATTTAGATTCTGCCGTAAAAAATATTTCTTGTTCATCTTTAAAAGATAAAACATTTGCAAATTTAAGTCTTAATAAATTTATTTTAGGCATTTTCTTAACTCCAATAAATATCATTGCACTTAATATATAGATAAGAACTTAAAAAATCAATTATTTTAAACAAAATCTGTAAAAAAATTACAGATTTTAATAGTAAACATCCTATTAAAGAAAAATTTTTATAATATTTACAAAAAAAATATTAGGATTTTAGCCTTATCTTTGCAACGAATTAGATATAAAAGACTGAGATTTTAATAGGGAAATCTATTTATAAATCTACTAAAATGAAAATTAAATGCGATTCTTTGCTAAAATTTTACACAGAACTGCATTTAATCTCTTAATTAGGCAATATTAACAGGCATTCATATTATAATACCAAATATCAATCTACGCAAAATATGCGGAGATTAGACTAGTTTTTCTCCGTAAAAAACAACATCCCAAACTAACCAGATGATTCCGAAAGACATCACCTAATACCCAATTTTCTCAATATCAACATATTGGAAAATTATTTCATTTAATTCCTTTCTGATTTCATCAGTGGGAATAGCAGACCGCTCATCATACTTATCCCAACCACGTGCTTTTTTCAATATTTCGCCTAACGCTTTCGCCATATCATCAGCCTGTTTATGGCGTTCCAATTCAATAGAATTAAAATTTTCACTCTCTGTATCAAATTCAAATATTACCTTCATATTATCCACGCTCCACTTCACTTAATTCTTCAATATCTTCTAAATTGCCACATCTACGCAAGTAATCAAATCCACCATCAACGGCTACTGCTCCACACTTACAAAATTTAAAATCATTTACAGATACACTTTCTATAATATCACCACATTTTTTACATCTTATCTTATTTTTTACAATTTTTCCTGTATCATCAGATTTCCCTATCATATTTTAATCCCTCATTAATACTAATCATTAAATTACAAAAATCTCATTTTAGAAAATACCCAATATTGGGCATTTTCTAAAATAGAAGTTTACCAATCCTACATAAAAAACTGAATTATAACTGAGCAACTCTTGCTTTGATAACCTCAATAATCCTATCATAAACAGGATTATAAGTTTTTTCAGTTGTCGTCATTTCCTTGAGTTTTTCTGCCTGCACAATGATTTCTGCAGCCAATTTATCCAAAATGTCATTAATAAGTTGAGATTTCACACCAAGTTCTTTTGCCATTACCATAAAATTGGTTCTGGTAATTCTGTCAGGTTCATACTCGCCACCGATAGACATTGACATTTCTTTGGCTAGTTGCGGATAAACTTGAGTAGATACCAAATCATACAAAGGAGAAAGAACATACCCGTTCGCGGTATGCAAATAAGAGAAATTCTTTCCGTGAGCATCAGAATTACCAATTAAAAAGTTAAAAACAATGTTTTTCAGAAAATGCAATTCATCTTTTGCTTTGTTTGCCAGATTATTATGGATAAACTGAAAACATTGCTTAAGACTAGGACCACCCTCAGTCCTTTGATATTTTTTATTAGACAGCCCTAAACCTTGGCAAAAATCTTCCTGCTGGATTCGCTGAATAGTATTCTGTCTGTCAAATCGCTTTGTCATATAAGCCGTTACTGAGCCAAACTTTTTAATTTTACTTGTCGCAACATTTAATCCCATAAGACCTGCTAACTTCATACAAAAATATTCATTATAGATTAAGTCTGGAAAATTCCGATTCTCAGGCTTTAAAATCCAAGTAGAAATATACTTATCGGATGGCTTATAATACTTATCATCATCTGGGAAAATTGTTAAAGCTAGCTTTTCTTGTGCCCCCGCAAGCGACAAACGAATACCTTCACCCGTTAATAACGGAGTTTGAGAAAGCTTGTTCAGAAGGGTAGCCAACTCTTCTTCGGATATTTCTTCCAAAGTATCATCAAAAATCGGTGTCATATCTTGCGGATAAAGGGAAACTGCCCCTGCACATTCTCCGCCTAATTCTCTTAATAATGCAAATGGATTGTTAAGCGAAACTTGTTTTATCTGAGCAATTTTCTTCACCACATCACCTTCTGGCAATAAATTAGAAAAGAAACTTCGTGTTTCTTTATCTCCAAAAGCTTCTTTTTGCAACGGAAGCTGATGAGCAATCGCTTCTGTAGCATCATCCAAGTATTTGAAACTCAATCTGGAATTATGCTCTTTTAAAACTCCAATTTTTTTGTTATGAAAATAGACATCAAGCGAATTCATTGATTTTCTCCGTCAATTTGTAATTTAATTCCCAGCATATCCAGAACATATAGCACTTTGCCAATCTGACAGGTTTCTTTGCCCGATTCCAAATCAACAATAAACCGCACACCGACATTGCATAACCCAGCCAGTTGTGGTTGAGTTAATTTTTGCTCTTTGCGTTTCTTTTTTATTATATCTGCCAAATCTTTTGTTTTCATAAATTTCCCCATCGGTAAATTTTAGTTACAAAGAAAACCTTTTTAATAAAAAATTTCCCTATCGGTAAATATACACCATTAAACGACAAGATGTCAACAAAAATTTCCCGTTCGGTAAATTGTAAGTATTAAAACCTCTTTTATTTTAGCATTTTTATTTTTCAAACAAAGATTCATTATATTTTAAATGGAATTAATTATTGTAGAAAAAACTTATATAGGGACTCGGTAAAATGGATGAAATAACAAACCTGTTATCAGAAAAAAGACTTGCAAAATACAAAGGCATTTCAAAAAAAGATGCTTTCAAATGTCATTTATATAATTCTGAATTAGCGGAGAGTTTCTATCAATCTTTAAGCTATTTTGAAATAATTCTTAGAAATAAAATAGATTTAGTATTCTCTAAATATCTTGGCAAAGAATGGATTTTTAATCAGCTATACCATATCGGAAAGAACAAAAATCACTATGAGGATGCTATTAAACGTATTGAGCGAGAAAAAGGTGCTGAATATCTAAAGAACAGAGATTGCCTTATTTCAGAGCTCACTTTTGGGTATTGGTCTTTTCTTTTTTTATCTGTTTATAAAGATGTCTTATGGAATAAATATCCTCAAATGTTTAGTGAGATTTTTGATAACTCCAAATATACATTGAACTTATCCAAAGCGTATTTTCAGATTAATAGAATCCGCCTTTATAGAAATAAAGTATTTCACTATGGTTCTTTGCTTGTTTTATCAGAAGATGTATCTAGACCAGAACAAATGCACAATATGATTTATAGTATGTGCAGAAGTATGAACGCAAATAAACTATTGAAACATATCAAGCAAATTGATACATTTGATGAAAAATATAAAAAGGGAAAAGAACTAGGTATTATTTAAAAACAAGAAAGAAGGCCTCACCTATAATCAGACTTTCGTCCTGCATAAAAATGCTTAATATAGGATATATCCTTCCCTTCTATAGTGAAATATAACGTTTAAAATAAAAAAAGTCAACATATTTCATTTAATCCTTCCGTTAATATCAGGAGTCGCATCCCTGACGGAGTTCAACAATTCGTCAACTTCGGAGCACCATAATAAAAACAGACCCCTAACGGGTCTTTTTTTTATGGTAAAAGCACTTGCTGGTTTGTAACGCCGCAACAGTAGGCTAAAAAATGTTACAAATACTTTGCAAAAGCAAAATTATTGAACCTAACGGCGAAATTTACGGGTAGAACATAACCTTTACAGTCTCCTAAATTTGATAGGCGGTAAGGTTTTTATGATATAATTTAAAATTAAAATAATGGGAGCAACAAATTGCTCCCTCATCTTACGGCATTTCCAGCCTTATTATATATGTGTTGACCGTCTAATTAATCTCTGAAAAAAATTATGTCATTCACATAACACCTAATATTATGCCGATATTATTGTTGAAATGTCAATAGTTATATTATAGCCTATATCAAGTTGTTTGCATATAAGGGAGATAGCCATGAAATATCGTCTAGGTCTTGATTTGGGTGTTGGTTCAATAGGAAGTGCAGTCATTGAGCTTGATAATGAAAATAATGCAAAAGATATTATTGATGCAGGTGTCCGTATTTTTGAAGTTTCAGAAGGCGCCGAGGAGAGAAGACTTAAAAGAACAGCCCGCAAAAATTTGGTCAGAACCAAAAAACGGTTGGAGCTCTTAGCTAAAAAGCTTTTTGAAAATGGCTTATGGCCGAATGAAAATCCTGAAAGAACCGATAAACTAAAAAGCAAATCTCCTTATAAAATCAGAACAGATGCCTTAAACGAAAAATTGGCAAGCCCTTATTATGTCGGACGAGCCGTTTTGCATATAGCCAAACATCGCGGGGCAGGTTTTGTCTCGGCCAGAGAAGAAACAGAAGAGGAAATCTTAGAAGAGGGTGAAAAGTCAAAAGCTAAAAAGTCTTCTTATGATATGATGCTACATCACCTGAAAGAAACAAATTCCAAAACCATCGGTGAATTTTTTTATAATAAAATAATCTCCGGCAAAGGAAACGATAAAACAGTTCGTCAGAAAAAATATGCTATTGAAAAAAATATTGTAGATTACGCAATCCCTCGCTACCTTGTTAAAGATGAATTTAATAAAATTTGGGATAAACAAGCCGAATTTTATCCGCAAATGAAAAAAGAAAATTTAAAAAAAGAAATTTACGACATTTTATTTTATGAACGTCCGGCAGCACCTTATGCTACAGGTAAATGCATTTATTTCAGAGAAGAAGACCGTTTGTTAAAAGCCCACCCGTTATCGGAAATGCGTCGTATTTATGAAGAAGTCAACAACATCCGCATTTTAAACGATATGAACAAAAGAAAATTAACCTTGGAAGAAAGAGATTCTATCGTTAATGAACTATTGCTGAAAGGGCAAAATGCAGGTAAGCAAGCAATAAAAAAATTGCTCAATTTGTCAGCCCAACACAAAATTTCTTTGGTTGATGACAGAGTAATCAAGGCCTATTTATATTCTCGTCCCGAATTTGCAAATAACGAACATTTGCAGAATATGAACGAAAATGAGCTTTCATCTTTTATTGAATTTTTGGCCGAGCCTAAAATGTCAAAGGATAAAAATGCTCGTTTATACAACGAAGATGCGTTAATCGAATATCTTAAACCTATTCTGAAGATTGATGACGAAAAAGAAATCGGCAACCTTTTAACCAAATTGCCCAAAGGACGGGGAATGTTAGGCATAAGTGCCACAAAAATTATCCTCGAAAAATTAAAAGAAGATGTATTAACTCATCGTGAAATTACCGACAAATTGGCGGAAACGGATAAACGATTTATGGCAGAGGAAGAAATCGCTCGCCAGAATCAGGGAAAATGTTTCCAGCTTCCTTATTATGGAGAAATTTTACAAACAGATACGGCCCCGCTTCCGCCTTTAATGATAAATAACAACAAAAGCCTTAACCCTGATGAGATAAGATGGGGCAAAATCGCCAATCCTGCCGTACATATGATTCTCAATCAAATTCGCTTGGTTGTTAATGAAATTATTAAAATTTATGGCAAGCCTTATGACATCAATATTGAGCTTGGTCGTGATGTCGGTATGTCAACAAAGAAGAAAAAAGAATTTGAAAACCAACAAAAACAAAATGAAAAACTTAATGAAGAGGCTAAAAATTATTTAAAAGAGCATAAAATTGCCATAAATAACAAAAATATTTTAAAATATAAACTAGCCAAAGAGCAAGGCTGGAAAGATGCTTACAATCCGACACAAAATATTTCCTCTATATTTACGGGTATGGAAATTGAGCATATTATTCCTCAGGCCAAAGGCGGAACAGATACATATAACAACCTCTGTTTAGTTAACAGCAATGACAACTTAAACAAAGGCGACCGATATGCCTATGAATATTTTGAAGAAACAAAAACACAAGAAGAAATAAGAGAAATTTTAAAAAATGCCCGTTCCCGCACCCCTCAGAAATCCTGGCGTTTTGAAGCAGATGCACGTGAAAAGTATGAAGAAAGCGGCGATAAAGAAGAGAGCACGCGTTATCTGACGGATACCCGCTATGTGGCAAAAATGGCTCAGCGATATTTGCGGGCTATTGTCGATTGCTCTGATTGTGACGAAGTTATGCAAACTCGTATTTTGGCGGTCAAAGGCGGACAAACGGCCAAATTGCGCCAACATTGGAATTTATATGGTCTGGAATATGATTTAATGGGACTTGATATTCCAAGATATGTCAATTGCCCTCCTTACTGGCTGGAATTGGATACAGGCGAAATTATAGAGGGAATAAACAAACCCGATATTGATGGCAAATGGAAATTTTTTGATAAGGCAAAAAATAAAGAATGGCAACCCAAACCGCGTATTGACCACCGACATCACGCCATGGATGCCATAACGGTTGCTTGCGCAAATCGCGGATTGATTCAAAAAATGGCAGAAGAAAATGACATTAACAAAATTCATTATCCGTTGCCTTTAACTTCTGTCGAATCTTTGGCCGATTTCAGGCGAAAAGTCATTTCCTGCCTAAAAGATATCAAAGTCTCGCACAAGCCTAATCATAGCAAAGCCGGACAATTTCATAAAGAAACAGGTAGAACCGTTTTGTGTCAAAATCCTGATGACCCAAATTCTTTAATCACTGTTTATTCTCGCAAAATTTTACAGGTGGTAAAATCGGCTAAAGATTTAACGAAACTGCTTATTCCCGAAACAATAAAAAATGAATGGCACGAGGATATTGCAGAGCATAAAGCTAAACAGGCTAAGTTAGTACAAGATTTTGAACTCTATATGAATACGGCGGAACAAATTTTAATTGCCGAAAATGAACAGGGCGTGGCCGAAGGTAAAAAGGAAATCAAAATTACCGAAGGAAGAATTTTATTAAAAGCGTTCCGCATTATTCAAGATAAAGGCCTATGGAAAGGCGATAAATTCAGATGTTATGAAAATAATTCTTCTTTAGTTTATATTAAAAAACACGGCGTTGCTTATGAGGGGCGAAACAACCATTGCGTAGATTTTTACCAAAAAAACGGTAAAATCGGCTGGGAAGTTATTAAACGCTTTGATGCAAACCAGGCCGATTTTGAGCCTCAATGGAAAAAAGAAGGCGGAAAAATTATCTGGTCTGTCCAACAAGGAGATATTTTAGAACTTGATACGCCTGATGAATGGAAACAATATACCGACAAAGAAAGATGTTTGGCAAAAGTGAAGAAGTTTAGTAATGGTGCTGTTACTATTGATTTTGTTAGCGATGCCCGTATGACTTCGCCTAAAGATAAAAATTTACAATATATGTTTGTTGATAGTCTTGTAAATAGAGGATTAAGTTATTTTACAAACAACAAAGCACGTAAAATTGAATTGACACCATTCGGCAAAATCAAAAAGAAACATAAGGCTCTCTGGAATGGCACGAAGACAGCGGCTTGAAACTCTGACAGGATGGTCAATGATGTGGATAATCTGTATGTTTGACATTCCTGTTCGCACCAGAACTGAAATGCGCAAAGCAACAAGATTTCGCAATTTATTACTCGATAATGGTTTCGTGATGAAACAGTTTTCGGTATATATTAAGCCGGTTAAAAGTTTATCCGTCGGACAAACAACCACGAAAAAGCTTTCAAAATTTATTCCTGATAACTCATCTATCTCATTTATATATATTACAGATAAACAATATCTGATGACGGAAAATTATTTAGGCAAAAATTTTGAAGAAAATGAAGAATCGATTCGCGAAAAAAATGGTCAATTACTGTTGTTTTAACCATAAGAAAATATGTTTTTAAAGTTACAATAAGGCCTTGAAATTATTTTATTTCAAGGCCTTATGCTATTAGATAAAGTATCAGAGATTAATTAGACGGTCAACTATAACGTTAAATCAGTATACTGCCGATAATCTTAAAAAGTATCAGAGATTAATTAGACGGTCAAC
>ULLR01007385.1_pt1 | contig 10769 bp, 7 predicted proteins | sample 1951381 | NCBI WGS metagenome assembly ULLR01 (sample SAMEA4835523, study PRJEB28245) | human gut metagenome | biome: gut microbiome; material: fecal sample | place: Denmark | collected 2008
GGAATGCCGGGTCCCAGCCTAATACTACTTTACCAGCAATTGGAGGCTGCATAAGAAGCTGCTCTAAGTTCTTTCCAAATACACGGATAGCACCTTCCTGTGCCTTATCAGTCAGTTCACTGCGGATCTCACGATCTACAGAAGGAGCAATAAGACGGCTGTAGCTGTCCTGGATCACTGCCTTTAATACAGGTGTGGTATATGGATTTTCCTTTGTGATCACCTGTTTTTCCAGGTATCCTAAGATCTGCTCTGTTGGCGCTGCCACCTTTACAGTAAGGATCTTCTCATCTTCTCCTCTGTTTAATGCAAGGATGCGGTGTCCGGCTGCTTTTTTCACCGGTTCTTCGTAATTATAGTATGTCTCATAAACAGACTGCTTTTCCCCATCCTTTGCAGTTGACTGGAGAAGTCCCTTGTTCATGGTAATGTTTCTGATATAGGTGCGGTATTTTGCATCGTCAGAAATGCCTTCTGCAAGAATGTCCATGGCACCGTTAATGGCATCCTGAACACTTTCTACGCCTTTTTCAACAGAAATATAGGCCTCTGCCGCTTTTTCCACAGGTTCTTTTAAATTCTGTAAAAGGATCACATTTGCCAAAGGCTCTAAGCCCTTTTCACGGGCGATCATAGCCCTGGTACGGCGTTTTGGCTTGTATGGACGATATAAGTCTTCTACTGCCACTAAAGTTGCCGCTTCACGGATCTGTTTTTCCAGTTCTGCTGTCATTTTTCCCTGGTCAGAAATAGCACTGATGACCTGCTCTTTCCTGTCTTCCAGGTTTCTTAAATATTTTAAACGTTCATCTAAATTTCTTAAAACTTCATCATTTAATGAATCGGTTGCTTCTTTACGGTATCTGGCAATGAACGGAATGGTATTGCCTTCGTCAATGAGCTTTACAGCTGCCTCTGCCTGGTGGCGTCCAATATTCAGTTCTTCTGCCAGTGCTTTAATAATATCCATTGATAGTCCTCACATATTTTTTGTCGTTCTGAGGTTTTATTATAATTCATCCGCGGACCTTATGCAAGACTTGCCCTTGTCTGGACAGTGATTGTTTTTCATGCTATAATAAGCGAAATAGAAAGGATCCTACTTTAACTTATGAATAATACTTCCAAAAAACCAAGAAAAACATCCAGCTCAGCGGAACAGCTGGCAGCCTGCTCCCTGATCAGCGGTATTGCAGGTATTATCTGCAGCCTTTTTTATCTGCCATTTTCCCTTGTAAGCGGAAAGAACACTCCTATGGGACTGATCTGCGGAGTAATCGGTATCGTGCTTGCCATTATGGCAAAAAACGCGGACATCCGTCCGGGAAAGAAATATCCAGGTAAGGCACTGGCTGGTTTTATCTTCAGTGTGATCGCGATCGCTCTTACCATGTTCTTCTTTTACAGCCTGATCAATTATTATGATCTGCTCCGTGACCCGGTAAAGGGACCGCAGATCAACCAGTTGATCTACCAGATGCAGCAACAGCTTCAGATGCAGATGCAGGCACCGGCAAACTAGTTTGTTTCATAAAATTAATATTGAACACGCAAAAAGCCATTCTCTCGTTTTTATATTAAGAGAATGGCTTTTATTATTTTACCTGTTTATTTATTCAAGTATGAATTACAGCACCGCACGGATCATCTGCTTGATACCATATTCAGAACGTGACTGGGCTTTTGTATCAAAGGCGCTTGCAGCTGCCTTTAATTCTCCCTCTGTCATTTCTTTTGTAAGAATCGCAAATTCGTCCATTCCGTAGAGTTCGACCACCTCGGCCTTGCCGAAATACTCATTTAACTCCTGCTCTTTGTTTCTGTAAGAGCCTGCAACACGGATAAAGTAGCGGAACTTGGTCTGATCCATAGGAAGGATCTCCTGTTTTTCATCGGTCCAGCCAAGTGGAACATTTTTGTCTATATTCTGTACTGCTTCGATAATATCTGCAACTACCGCACTGGCTGTTGGCAGTTTTCCTGCGCCGCTTCCGTAAAACATAGAAGTTCCCAGCATATTTCCCTTTACAACGATGCCGTTAAATACATCATTTACAGAGTATAACGGATTGTTCTTACTGATCATAACAGGAGCTACATAAGCGCTTACCTTGCCATCCTTGATGCGGCTGGTTCCAAACAGCTTAATGGAGGTTCCCATTTTCTCTGCATACTTAAAGTCGATATCTGTAATTTTGGTAATACCTTCTGTATAAATATCTTCGTAATTAACAGTCTTTCCCGTTGCCATGGAAGTTAAGATCGCGATCTTACGGCAGGTATCATGGCCTTCTACGTCTGCTTCCGGATTGCGCTCTGCATATCCCAGGTTCTGAGCCTCTTTTAAGGCATTTTCAAAAGTTTCGCCCTCTTTATCCATCTTAGTCAGGATATAGTTGGTGGTTCCGTTTAAGATACCTGTGATCTCTTCAATGCGCTCGCCCATCAGGCAGCGGTATAATGGACGGATGATGGGAATTCCGCCGCCTACACTTGCCTCGAAGAAGAAGTTTACCTGTTTTTCTTTTGCAATCGCAAGCAGCTCTGTTCCATAAGCAGCTACTAAAGCCTTATTGGAAGTAACTACATGTTTTCCAGCCAACAGGCAGGCCTTTACAAATGGGTATGCCGGATTTAATCCGCCCATAGTCTCCACTACTACCTGTACTTCCGGATCTTCTTCAATGATCTTAAAATCATGAATGATCTTATCTGCTACCGGGCTGTCCGGAAAATCTCTCAGATCCAGAACATATTTTAATTCAACTTCCTGTCCTGCACTTTTTGCAACTTCTGCCTTATTCTGGTCCAGGATCTCTGCAACACCAGATCCAATGGTACCGTATCCCATAACTGCTGTCTTGATCATAATCTCTCGCTCCCTGTATGCTACCTGATATTTTTTACCGGCCCGATCTTTGTTTTTATTCTCTGGCCAGTATCTTTACATAATGGATACCGTCTAATACTTCCAGTTCATCGATCATACTGGAAACATTTCCCGTATCTTCCCTTACTTCCACACTCAGTGTCAAAGTAGCAACTCCGTTGACCGGAATACTCTGATGGATGGTAAGGATATTTGCCCGGTACACTGCAACCACATGGAGCAGGTCACTTAAAAGTCCCTGTCTGTCATCCATCTGAACTACCAGTGTAATCGTTTTTCCCTTTGTGTTATCATAGAAAGGAAAAATATCGTCCTTATATTTATAAAAAGAACTGCGGCTGATCCCTACCCGGTCTGCAGCTTCCTGCACAGTAATGGCTCTTACTGTTTCCAGAAGTTTCTTTGCCTCTACGACTTTTAAAAGTACTTCCGGCACTGCCTTTTGTTTTACAACAAAATACTTACTTTTGTCCTCCATGAACCCTTTTCTTCCTTCCTGTCCATGTCCGTATCGCGAACACATCTGTATTCATGAGGAAGATATTAACATACTTTTATGGGAATTGCAACCACTTTCTTATGTTAAATTAAGAACAAAGTATACAATATTTCAGATCCATCTATAACACATAAAAAAGACTGCTGTAAAATAGCTTTTCGTCTTACAGCAGTCTTTGTAAATTTATTATGCGTATGCTTATTGATCGTCTGACATGGCATTTTTATTCGGACAGCCAAGACTCATCCAGCGCAGATAAGCACTGATAAAGTTGTCAATAGAGCCATCTAAAACAGCATCTACATTTCCGCTTTCTTCCCCTGTACGATGGTCTTTTACCATAGTATAAGGCTGAAGGACATAAGAGCGGATCTGGCTTCCCCAGCCATTGTCCTTTACGTCACCACGGATACCGGCTGCCTTTGCTGCCTGTTCCTCCTGGCGGAGCATATACAGCTTTGCCTTTAACATCTGCATTGCCTTGTCCTTATTCTGGAACTGGGAACGCTCATTCTGGCAGGTAACAACGATACCTGTAGGATAATGGGTAATACGGATCGCAGAAGAGGTCTTATTGATATGCTGTCCACCGGCACCACTGGAACGGTAGGTATCAATACGGATATCGTCCGGATTGATCTCAATATCAATGTCTTCTTTAATATCCGGCATCACATCACAGGACACGAAAGAAGTCTGTCTCTTGCCTGCTGCATTAAACGGGGAAATGCGTACCAGACGGTGTACACCGTGCTCGGAACGGAGATAGCCATAGGCATTTTCCCCGCTGATCTGAATGGTAACAGATTTGATACCTGCTTCATCACCGTCCAGATAGTCAAGGACTTCTACCTTAAAGCCCTTTTTCTCAGCCCAACGGCAGTACATACGGTACAGCATGCTGCACCAGTCACAGGACTCTGTTCCGCCTGCACCTGCATTCAGACGTAAAATGGCATCATAGCCATCGTATTCGCCGGAAAGCAGAAGCTTCATACGCATCTTTTCCAGGGTCTCTGAAAAATGATCTAACATTTCCTGGATCTCAGGGATCAGAGAAGCATCATTTTCCTCATAACCCATCTGGATCATGGTCTGGATGTCTTCATATTCCTGCTCCAGTTCACGGAAAGTATCAACTTCGTCTTTTAAGTGTTTTGCTTCCCGCACCAGTTTGGTAGAGCGCTCCGGATTATCCCAAAATCCCGGCTCTTCCATGGATTTATCTAATTCGTCGATTCGTCTGACCTTATTATCCAGGTCAAAGTGAATCCCTCACTTCCACTAATGGTTTGTCATACGTTGATAACGTATATTTAAAATTGTCTAACTCAACCACAGCTTCACCCGCTTTCTTATTATAAATTTTTAATTATTTTGCAAAAATCCCCCTGCATGGTTTACTGCCACGCAGGAAGATTTTTCAATTCGTTCATATAGGACTTATTTAATACGTCCGCAGCACTGTTTATATTTCTTTCCGGAACCACATGGGCATGGATCGTTTGGATAGATCTTCTGCTCATCACGTTTCTTTGGAGCGATCGGAGTTGCATCCTTGTTGGTACCTGTAACCTTGGCAGCAGACTCTCTCTCGATCTTCTGCTCTACACGGATGTGGAACAGGATACGTACAGTTTCTTCCTGGATCGCAGCCATCATAGCCTCGTACAGCTCATAGCCCTGCATCTTGTACTCAACAACCGGATCTCTCTGGCCATATGCCTGTAAGCCAATTCCTTCACGGAGAGCATCCATATCATCCAGATGTGACATCCACTTGTTGTCAATAACCTTCAGAAGAACCACACGCTCGATCTCACGGATTTGCTCTGGCTCAGGGAATTCAGCTTCCTTTGTCTCATACAGCTTGATGGCAGCTTCCTTTAAGGTGTGCTTTAATTCGTTCTTCTTCATGGACTTCTTCTGCTCATCTGTCAGTACAACAGACTTTAATGGAATGATCGGCAGAAGGAGATTGTTTAACTCAGTGAGATCCCATTTCTCTGCTGTATCTTCATCAGAAACAGACATATCTACTGCATTCTCTACAATGTCAGTGATCATCTTCAGAACCAGATCACGCATGTTATCCCCATCCAGAACCTTGCGGCGCTCTTTGTAGATAACTTCACGCTGCTCATTGTTTACTTCGTCAAATTTAAGCAGCTGCTCACGGATACCGTAGTTATTGCCCTCGATCTTCATCTGAGCCTTCTCAATAGCATTGGAAAGCATCTTATGCTCGATCTGCTCACCTTCCGGTACGCCCATTGCCTCAAACATATGCATCAGACGCTCAGAACCGAACAGTCTTAACAGGTCATCTTCCAGGGACAGGTAAAATCTGGACTCACCTGGGTCTCCCTGACGTCCGGAACGTCCACGCAGCTGGTTGTCAATACGACGGGACTCATGACGCTCTGTACCAATGATCTTTAAGCCGCCTAAATCCTTTGACTCCTGATCCAGCTTAATATCGGTACCACGGCCTGCCATGTTGGTAGCGATGGTAACGGAACCATGGATACCGGCATCTGCAACGATCTCAGCCTCTAATTCATGGAACTTTGCATTCAGGACTTTATGAGGAATGCCCTTCTTGGTCAGCATCTTGCTGAGAAGTTCGGAAGTCTCAATGGTAATGGTACCAACCAGAACCGGCTGTCCCTTCTCATGTGCCTTTACAACTTCTTCAACAACTGCATTATATTTTTCTTTCTTGGTCTTATAAACAGCGTCATCTAAGTCCTTACGGATAACAGGACGGTTGGTTGGAATCACGATAACGTCCATTCCATAGATGTTACGGAATTCCTTCTCTTCTGTAAGAGCGGTACCGGTCATACCTGCCTTCTTTGCGAACTTATTGAAGAAGTTCTGGAAAGTAATGGTAGCCAGTGTACGGCTTTCACGACGTACATTTACATGCTCTTTTGCTTCGATCGCCTGATGCAGACCATCAGAATAACGGCGGCCTGGCATAATACGTCCTGTAAATTCATCAACGATCAGGACTTCGTCATCTTTTACTACATAGTCCTTATCGCGGAACATCAGGTTGTTGGCACGAAGTGCAAGGATGATATTGTGCTGGATCTCCAGATTTTCCGGATCAGCCAGGTTATCAATGTGGAAGTATTCCTCTACCTTCTTGACGCCCTGTTCAGTCAGGTTAACTACTTTATCCTTCTCATCTACTACGAAATCGCCTGTCTCTTCGATCTCTTCACCCATGATGGCATCGATCTTGGAGAATTCCTTTGAAACAGTACCGCGCTCTAACTGACGCGCTAAAACGTCGCATACTTCATACAGCTTGGTAGACTTGCCGCTCTGTCCGGAAAGTATCAGAGGTGTTCTTGCCTCATCGATGAGAACAGAGTCAACCTCATCGATGATACAGTAATCCAGATCACGCAGAACCAGCTGTTCTTTGTAAATGGACATATTATCACGCAGGTAGTCGAAACCAAGTTCATTGTTTGTTACATAGGTAATGTCGCAGGCATATGCTTCTTTTCTCTGAGCACTGTTCATGTCGTTTAATACAACACCTACAGTCAGACCCAGGAAACGATGTACCTGTCCCATCCACTCAGCATCTCGTTTTGCCAGGTAATCGTTGACAGTAACGATCTGTACGCCTTTTCCCTTTAATGCATTCAGGTAAGCCGGACAGGTAGATACCAGGGTTTTACCTTCACCTGTACGCATCTCTGCGATACGGCCCTGATGGAGTACGATACCACCGATCAGCTGTACCGGGAAATGCTCCATATTCAGTGTTCTTCTTGCCGCCTCACGGACAGTAGCAAATGCCTCTGGCAGAATATCATCCAGAGTTGCTCCGTCAGCCAGCTTTGCTTTCAGGATACGGGTCTGATCGCGCAGCTCTTCATCTGACTTGGCAATCATTTCGGGGCGCAGGTTTTCGATCTTCGCCAAAATCGGGCGGATCATCTTCAATTCCCTTTCACTGTGAGTCCCGAACAGTTTCTCAATTACGTTCATGGTAAGTTCTCCTAACTTCTTCCTTATATAAATGAAAATTCTTTTCAACCTGCATCTGTGCCGCAAATGCAGCCAGTACGCTTATGATACAATCTAATACATTGTAACACTTGAGCGGGATTTATTCAACGACTTCATAAAAAGTTTACATTTCCCCCCATATTATGGTAAACCAGACATCTTGCACAAAAAGTATGTTCGATTTTGTGCACATCCACATTGTCCACACTTATCCACAAAGTTTTCCCCCAAAGTTATCCACATCGATTTTTATCGGTTTTTCTGCATTTTCTAGTTATACACCGACTTATCCACATTATCCACATATTTTACCCTGTTCTTTTTTACACCCCTTTTACATTTTCCTGTCCTTTCTTTTTTGTATATATCTCATAAATCTGCTGTTTTTCATCAAAATATGCACAGTTACTATTGACATTTTTTCATGTACACTATTAATAATTCAATAGCCATTTGCACCCTACATATACTTTTTTTATAAAAAATTAAGATAAATTATTAGTCAATTTGAGATTTTATGTTGTAATTTTATAATAAACATGATATAATGTGCATATCTCAGAAAAAGGAGTTGATGATTATGCGTTATACCATAACAGGACGAAATATTGAGGTAACTCCAGGTTTGAAAGCAGCCGTTGAAAAGAAGATCGGAAAGCTGGAACATTTTTTCACTCCTGACACCGAAGTGATCGTAGCGCTCAGCGCTCAGAAAGACCAACAGAAAATCGAGGTGACCATTCCAGTTAAAGGCAACACCATCCGTGCTGAAGAAAGCAGCACCGATATGTATGTATCCATTGATCTGGTAGAAGAGATCATTGAACGCCAGATCCGCAGATATAAAAAGAAACTCATCGACAAGAAGCAGGCAGCTATCGCATTCTCCCAGGCATTTATTGAGGATGAAGAAGATACCGCTTACGAAGATGATATTCAGATCGTAAAAACCAAGAAATTCGCTATGAAGCCAGTAAATCCTGAGGAAGCTTGCCTTCAGATGGAAATGTTAGGACATAATTTCTTCGTATTCCTGAACTCCGAAACTGAGCAGGTAAATGTAGTGTACAAGCGTAAAAATGGTACTTATGGACTGATCGAACCTGAATTCTAAAAACTTTTAAAACTTCATAAAAACAAACAGGGGAGCCAAAACCGGCTCCCCCATTTTTATGTGCATTATGATGCATATTTAATTTTGATTATGTACTTTTACGTTTCAACAGGATCAGTCAAAAAATGTAACTGCCTTGCAAGGTGTTCTGTAATTAGACGGTGCATAGCAGATACCGGTAGCAGGTGTACTGGAGTGGATGATCTTTCCATTTCCTACATAAATACCTACATGATTGATATAGCTGCCGCTGGCATAGAATAAAAGGTCTCCTGGTTTTACTTCACTGACCGGGATTGCCTTTCCTCTTGCTGCCTGGTCTCTGGAACTGCGTCCTGTACTGATACCGAAATGAGAGAATACACTCATAACAAAGCCGGAACAGTCAGCGCCCTTTGTCAGACTGGTGCCGCCGTATACATAAGGATTTCCTAAGAACTGCTGTGCATAGGCGATCAGTGCAGTTCTGGAAGCTGTCTCTACAGCAGAACTTTCTGTCTTCTTGGAAGAGCTTGTCTCTTTCTTTGCTCCAGGTCCCTCTGACTTGGTTTCTGTCTTTGTTTCTGCTACTGTTTCCGCCTTTGTCTCAGCTTTCGTTTCTGCCTTTGTTTCTGCTTTTGTCTCCTGTTTAACAGTTGGAGCAGCTACTGTCACATCCTCTGCCTTTTCCGGATTGGCTGCAATCACTTTTATGGCTGCCTCTGTTTCTTTTGTCTTTTCCTTCTTGGTCTCTTCCTTTGGAGCAGCTGTTGTTTCTTTCTTTGCAGCCGTTGTCTCAGCCTTGGTTTCCGCTTTCGTCTCTGCTTTGGTTTCTGCTGCCTTGCTCTCCGCTTTCTTTGCAGCTTCTAACTCTTTCATTGCCTTGTCAGCTTCTTCTTTACGCTTGGCTTCGTCTTCTTCTTTGGCTTTTTCTTCCTCTACAGAAACAGCTTTGTTAAATTCTACACTGGTTTTCATGTAGTCTTTAAATACATAACCTTCCAGGTCTGTATCCACAGCTACTTTTAAGAAATCACCTTCCTGTCCCACAACAGAATACTGGGCGCCTTCTGATAAAAGTGTCAGTGTCTTGCTGGTCAGATCCGGGCTTTCTCTTAAACGAAGGCTGGTGGTATCTACCACTGTTCCATAGGTCTTTCCTACTTCTTTTGCCTTTGTTTCTGCTTTCTGGCCTGTAACAAAATATTCGGATTTAATATAGCCGGTTACAGAGCCGGACTGAATCTTGTACCATTTTCCGCCTTCGCCGTCTACTGTATCTAAGATCGTTGCTGCACAGTCATTGTAGATCTTTCCTGTTATGGAACTGGAGGTATTTGCCTCTGTACGGATATTTACAGATCCGCTTACTTTAGATACTGCAATATTATCATAGGCAGAAGAAGCTGCCTTTGTCTGTGAAACAGCTGCTGCCTTTACTTCTGTAGAAGCCGCTGCTTTTGTCTCTGTTTTTGCTCCGGATGAGGTCTGGGCTTTTGTTTCTGCCTTTGCAGTTGCTGCGGCCTTTGTCTCTGTTGCAGTCTTTGTTTCACTGCTTTTTTTCGTTTCTGTTGCCTCCAACTGATTGTAAGATGACGCCAGCTTCTTTTCCGGCTGTGCATTTCCGGCATAATAATTATTTAACGCTACGGAAATTCCCGCAAGAGAGGAACCGGTTTCCAGATTTGTGGACGCAAAAGCCGGTGTCACACCTGCAAGGCTGCACATTCCGCTGATGATCAGTAATTTTTTCCATGTGTTCATCGGTACTCTTATCCTCTCTTTAAGTCTGACAGATACTGCTCTGCGCTGGTCACTGCATTGGCACCGTCTGCCGCTGCTGTAACGATCTGCCGCAATTTTTTTGTTCTCACATCGCCTGCTGCATAAATACCAGGTACAGAAGTAATTCCCTCTTCTCCTGCTTTGATATAACCCTGTTCCATATCCACAACGCCTTCAAAAGCAGCTGTTTCCGGCTGTATTCCTACAGCAATAAATACGCCCTGAAGAGAAATTTCTTTCTTTTCACCTGTAACATGATCCTGGAGCAATAAACTTTCTACTGCTCCATCGCCTTTTATAGCCTCTGCCTCTGTATTCCAGAGTATTTCCACATTCCCTTTTGAGAAAAGCTGATTTTGAAGGCTTTTTGCTGCACGGAGTTTTCCCCGTCTGTGGATCAGATAGACTTTACTGCACATACGTGAAAGGAAAATGGCATCTTCCACTGCTACATCACCGCCGCCGAT
>ULLR01019729.1_pt1 | contig 10217 bp, 6 predicted proteins | sample 1951381 | NCBI WGS metagenome assembly ULLR01 (sample SAMEA4835523, study PRJEB28245) | human gut metagenome | biome: gut microbiome; material: fecal sample | place: Denmark | collected 2008
TTAGTCGCTTCTGGGATTTGAAACGATACAATACGGAAGCTGATTACGCAAAGACAATCACCCGTACTTTCCCGCTGGTATCTACGGATGTCGAGAAAAAGACATATACGTTGAAGCCGGATTCACGGTTGTATATCATTCCATTCCCGTTGGCTGCCCGTGAAAAAAATCCGAACCTGACAATGAACACTAACGAATGAAAAAAATAAAGAGAAAACTATGCGAAAGATTTTGATGATGGCTGTGTTGGCGTTCCTGTCCTTGCAAGGTGTGGGAGCTCGTGCCAGTGGTATATCTCTTCTGGAAAGTGGAAAGAAGAAACTGGTAGCACAGGAAGATACGGTCAAGAAAGACACTGTTAAGAAAGTAACGGCTTATGAAAAACTGTTGAAAGATGGAGGAAGTGAATGTGAGGGTATGTTTACGGTACGCCACATCAAAGATAACTGGTATTTTGAAGTGCCGGATACTCTTTTAGGACGGTTGTTGTTGGCTGTGACCCGGTTTAAAGCAGTGCCACAGGGTTTCAAAATGCTTAGCGGAGAAGAGGTGAACCGGAGTGTTGTTTATTGGGAACAGCATGATGATAAGACTCTCTTTTTACGCGAATATGTGCAATCACAGTTTGCCCGTCCGGGTGATAACATTGCCGAGGCATTGAAACAATCGACTGTAGATCCTGTAATCTATAAGTTTGATGTAATCGGTAGAAATACGGAGATTCAGGCACAGCTCATTGATGTATCAAAACTCTTTTTAGGTGATAATAAATTGTGTGGCTTTACCTCAAGCGACCGTTCCATTCTTGGCATCGGTACTTTAGCCCAGGACCGCACATTTATGGATACGATAAAAACCTATCCTATCAACGTGGAGGCAGTGACTTTGCGTACTTATAGTATTAGTGCTGGTAGACTACCGGCTGCACAGACTGGTTCGGTGACTGTGAAACTGAATACAAGCATCGTGATGTTACCCAAAGAACCGATGCAGCCACGGTTTGCCGATGACCGGGTGGGATTTTTCCAAAACTCGTTGACCGAATTTTCGGACGACCAGCAGACTACCGATCGTGGAGCCATCATCCAGCGCTATCGGTTGGAACCGAAAGATCCGGAACGTTACCGTCGGGGACAACTCTCCGAACCGAAAAATCCCATTATCTACTACATTGATCCGGCAACACCGAAGAAGTGGATACCTTATCTTAAAGCAGGTGTCGAAGACTGGAATACAGCATTTGAAGCTGCCGGATTCAAGAACGCTATAATAGCTAAAGAATGGCCGAACGATCCCAATATGAGTTTGGACGATGCGCGTTATAGTGTGATACGTTATCTACCCTCCGAAACGGAGAATGCTTACGGTCCGCGTATTGTCGATCCGCGTAGTGGAGAAATTATGGAAAGTCATATTTGTTGGTATCACAACGTAATGAACTTACTCAAAAAGTGGTATATGGTGCAGTGCGGGCCACTGGATAAGCGCGCACGCACGATGACTTTTGACGACAAATTAATGGGCAGTCTGATTCAGTTTGTCTCTTCACATGAAGTGGGGCATAGTATCGGCTTACGGCACAATATGGCAGCCAGTTCGGCTACTCCGGTAGAGAAACTGCGTGATAAAGCTTGGGTAGAAGCCAATGGTCATACGGTATCGATCATGGATTATGCGCGGTTTAATTATGTAGCCCAACCGGAAGATCGGATTTCCGAAAAAGGATTGTTCCCTCGTATCGGTGTTTATGACAAATGGGCTATCCAATGGGGATATCGCTATCGTCCGGAATTTAAGGATCCTTATAAAGAAAAAGACGTATTACGTGCCGAAGTAACCAAAAAACTGCGGGGAGATCATCGCTTGTGGTTTGTTGGTGATGAAGGAAAGGGATTTGATCCCCGTAGCCAGAGTGAGGACTTGGGCGACAATAATATGAAAGCCAATGAATACGGTATAAAGAACCTGAAAAGAGTGATGGAAAACATACTGACCTGGACAGCACAGCCTGACGGAGAGTACACTGACTTAACCACCATTTATAATTCGGTTCGTGCCCAACATCTGAAGTATACCCTGCAAGTGCAGAAGAACATAGGAGGACGCTATACCAATAATTTGCCGGATCTCAAAGTGCATGATTATCTGCCACGCAGTTTGCAGAAAGAAGCTGTTGAATGGTTGGGACGCAATTTGTTTGTAGCTCCACTCTGGCTCTACCCTGATGAAGTGGTGAGTCGTACCGGAGTCAAACCGGTGGATGAGATTCGTGACCGCCAAAGCTCTGTTGTAGCTTTGCTACTTGCACCGGGAATGTTGTATAATATTTACTCAACCTCATTGTGTTCTTCGGAATCGTATGCACTCGATGATTATTTGAACGATGTATTTACTGCAATATGGAAACCGTTGAATGATCCCAATGAACTGGAGAATAATTTCCGCCGTCAGTTGCACCGGACTTATCTGGGGTTTGTCGAAGGAATGATTAAACCTAGTAGCAAAGATGGTGCCAATGCAAATCTGGCAATCAGCCGTTCTGATATTCAGCTTTTTGTAGAACAGCATTTAGATAAGATTGAAGAGTCAGTAAAAGAGCAACTTGCTGCTTCTAAGGAGGGAGATCTCAATTACCGGCATTATGCAGTATTGCTGCGCAACGTTCAGAAAATAAAAGAAGGATATTATGGAAAAGATGCTGATACGCGGTCTTCTGATAAATAGCTTTGAGGAAAACGAAGAATAGAAAAAAATAGAAAAGTAGAACAGATTTTCTTGTATATATAAACTCTCTCTTTTTACTTTTACAGACTTACTCTTCTCTAATGATAACCTTGCTTTGATGAATCATCATCCATAATGCAAGCTTAGAATTAGAGGAGGGTATTTTTTTATATCCCTGATTACTGCATCCCGCTTCTTTGTAGAAAGAATCATTATTTCTGGGTATTGACAACTATTTATTTTCTAGTGAACTTTGTGAAGAAACAATCTGTTGTATATATAAAAAGAAGAAAGGAGAATTTTAGAAATGAAAAAGATAGTATTACTTCGTCACGGAGAGAGTGCATGGAATAAAGAAAATCGTTTTACGGGCTGGACAGATGTAGATCTGACAGAAAAGGGAGTTGCCGAAGCTGAAAAAGCCGGAGAGACATTGAAAGAATATGGTTTCAATTTTGATAAGGCTTATACTTCCTATTTGAAGCGTGCGGTGAAAACCTTGAACTGTGTTCTCGATAAGATGAATCTGGACTGGATACCTGTAGAGAAAAGCTGGCGCTTGAATGAAAAGCATTATGGTGAATTGCAGGGATTGAATAAAGCCGAGACTGCCGAGAAATATGGAGAAGAACAAGTGCTAGTGTGGCGTCGTAGCTATGATATAGCTCCCCATCCTCTTTCAGAAAGTGATTTGAGAAATCCCCGTTTTGATTACCGTTATCATGAAGTACCCGATGCGGAGTTGCCTCGTACTGAATCGTTGAAAGATACCATTGAACGTATTATGCCTTATTGGGAAAGTGATATATTTCCTAGTCTGAAAACAGCTCATACGCTGTTGGTGGTCGCTCATGGCAATAGTTTGAGAGGCATCATCAAGCATCTAAAAAACATCTCCGATGAAGATATTGTCAAGCTGAATCTACCTACGGCTGTGCCTTACGTATTTGAGTTTGATGAAAACCTGAACGTTGCTAATGACTATTTCCTGGGAAACCCGGAAGAGATCAAAAAACTGATGGAAGCAGTAGCCAATCAGGGAAAGAAAAAATAGAAAAGTTACACATTAAAAAAAGAAGTTATGAGTAAAGTAGTAGAATTATTAAGAGATAAGGCCTGTTATTACCTGGACCACACTTGCGAAACCATTGATAAATCATTGATTCATGTTCCGTCTCCCGATACAATAGATAAAATCTGGATTGATTCGGACCGGAGCATCAGAGTATTGAACAGTCTGCAAACGTTGTTGGGACATGGCCGCCTGGCAAATACCGGTTATGTGTCTATACTTCCTGTCGATCAGGACATCGAACATACTGCCGGAGCATCGTTTGCCCCCAATCCGATCTATTTCGATCCGGAAAATATCGTAAAACTGGCTATTGAAGGAGGCTGTAATGGAGTAGCTTCTACCTTTGGGATTCTTGGATCCGTAGCACGTAAATATGCCCATAAAATACCTTTTATCGTTAAGTTGAATCACAATGAATTACTTTCTTATCCTAACAGTTTCGACCAAGTATTGTTTGGTACCGTTAAAGAAGCCTGGAATATGGGAGCAGTAGCGGTAGGCGCCACTATCTATTTCGGTTCGGAACAGAGTCGCCGTCAGCTCGTGGAGATAGCCGAAGCTTTTGAATATGCTCACGAACTGGGGATGGCAACCATTCTTTGGTGTTACCTGCGCAATAATGATTTCAAGAAAGGTGCTGTCGATTATCATGCTGCCGCCGACCTGACAGGACAGGCCGACCGTTTGGGAGTGACTATCAAAGCTGATATTGTGAAACAGAAACTTCCGACTAATAATGGTGGCTTCAAAGCTATCGGTTTCGGAAAGATCGACGAGCGTATGTATACCGAACTTGCTTCCGAACATCCGATTGACCTTTGCCGCTACCAGGTAGCCAACGGCTATATGGGACGCGTTGGTTTGATTAACTCCGGTGGAGAATCTCACGGTTCTTCCGATTTGCGTGATGCCGTCATTACAGCTGTAGTCAACAAACGTGCAGGAGGTATGGGATTGATTAGCGGACGTAAAGCGTTCCAGAAACCAATGAACGAAGGGGTGGAATTATTGAATACTATTCAGGATGTATATCTTGATTCGTCAATAACGATTGCATAATCAGAGATGAATGGAAATAAATTATTATCTTTGACTATTAGATCGTTAACCATTAAAAATTAAGAGTATGAAATTTTTTATTGACACAGCTAATTTGGAGCAAATTCAGGAGGCTTATGACCTCGGAGTACTTGACGGAGTGACTACCAACCCTTCGCTGATGGCGAAAGAAGGTATCAAAGGAACGCAGAATCAGCGTGAACATTATATCAAGATATGCAAGATTGTCAACGGAGATGTCAGTGCCGAGGTGATAGCAACCGATTATGAAGGAATGATTCGTGAAGGTGAAGAACTTGCCGCGCTCAATCCGCATATTGTAGTAAAAGTCCCCTGTATTGCCGATGGCATTAAAGCGATCAAACATTTCACGGAAAAGGGAATCCGTACTAACTGTACATTAGTCTTTTCAGTAGGACAGGCATTACTGGCAGCTAAAGCCGGAGCTACCTATGTTTCGCCTTTTGTCGGTCGTCTGGACGATATTTGTGAAGATGGAGTAGGGCTTGTGGGAGATATTGTACGTATGTATCGTACCTATGATTACAAGACACAAGTGCTCGCTGCTTCTATCCGCAATACGAAACATATTATCGAATGTGTGGAAGTGGGAGCGGACGTTGCTACTTGTCCGTTGAGTGCTATCAAGGGTTTATTGAATCATCCGTTGACGGATTCGGGATTGAAGAAGTTTCTGGAAGACTATAAAAAAGTCAATGGTTGAGTAAGTAATGAAACTTGCAGTATATTAAAATTTTTAGGCACGGATTATTTGCTCAGGTCTTAGAATTCCGTGCCTAAAGAATATTTGTTTTTTCGGGTAGCTGCTCATTACTCTTTTTTCCGTTCCTGTTTTCTCTTCTCCTTATATTGAGTTGGCGTTTCTCCTGTATATTGTTTGAAAGCCGTACTGAAATAGCGTGAAGTAGTGAAGCCGACCTTCTCGGCAATTTCCGTGAACGACATGTCCGTACTGGTGATTAATGTGATCGCTTTCTCCATCCGGAATTTATTAATGTAATCATTGGCTCCCATATCGGTCAGAGCTTTTAGCTTATTGTAAAGGGAAGCCCGGCTCATACCTATCTCCTTGCAGATAAAAGTGACGTCCAGATTGCTGCTATCCAGATGTTCCTGAATAATTTTATTCAGTTTCAGCAGAAATGTTTCATCTGCCTGGCTGAAAGTGCTCTCTTCCGGCGCAGGGACTAATCCTGTATTCAAATATCTTTTCTTGATAGATTCGCGGTTTTTCAATCGGTTGCGAATGATTTCCATTAGCATTTCTATCTCAAAGGGCTTAGTCAGATAAGCGTCCGCCCCGTTCTTGTAGCCACTCAACTGACTTTGTTTATCATCTCTTGCTGTCAGCAGAATGATAGGAATGTGACTGATCGTAATATCTTCCTTTATATTTTTGCAAAGTTCATATCCATTCATTCTCGGCATCATCACGTCACTGACGATAATATCCGGAGCATGATTTCTGGTCAGTTGAAGGGCTTCCACACCATCGGAAGCAATCACTACCCGTTTGAAATATTCTCCCAGTGACTTTTTCAGAAAATCCGTCAAATCCGGATTGTCATCCACCACTAGAATACTGTAAGGACTCGTATCAAACGTATTTTCCTCCGGTAACTGTTCTTTGCTATCATCGTTCATCAATTCGTTCAGATATGCCTTCGGCTGACAGACGATCTCTTCCGATTGTTGTCTCAAGGGTAGTTCAAAGAAGAATGTTGCACCAGCTTCCTGATTATCCCGTGCACCGATGGAGCCTCCGTGTAGTTCTACCAGAATCCTGGAATAAGATAATCCGATACCTGTGCCGCTTTGCTCTCCTGTACCTTGATAGAAACGGGTGAAGAGTTTTTGTGTATTTACTTGTTTCAATCCGTTTCCCCGGTCAATGATGGAGATACGTACGCTATTTTTCTCGGAAAGCAACTCCGATGTAATTGTTATTTCTGCATCTTGTGGACTGTGTTTCAAGGCATTGATAAGCAGATTGCTTAGAATAATCTCACACTTATCTTTATCGAAACTTACAGTATTGACCTGTGGGTCAAGCTGATAGCGGATACGGACGTTTTTAGCTTCACCTTCGCTGACGAAATCTTGGGATACATGTTCAATCCATTGATTGAGAGCATACGGCTGTATCTGCAATTTACTTTCCCCAACCTCCATTTTGCGTACATCGAGTACCATATTAATAAGGTTTTTCATTCGCTGTGACTGGCGATAGATTGCTTTTATAGGTAAATATTGTGTATCTTCGGCAGAAAGCGATTTCAGTATCCGGCTAAGCGGTGCGTGTATGAGCGTTAAAGGTGTGCGCAGCTCATGACTGATATTAATAAGGAAACGTACTTTTTCTTCATATACCTGTTGTTCATGTTCCTTCATTGCCCATTTCAGTTTTTCTTCCTTACGCTTTAGAGTTCTTCGGAAAGTTTCAATAATAGCGGCAGCAGTAAGAACGGTACAGCTAAGAATAAACCACCATGTCCGATACCAGGGAGGGAGAATGGTTAGTTCCAGTACTTCCTGACTGGGAATCCAACTGCCATCTTTAGCTGTACATGAAGCCATAATCTTATAACTTCCCGGAGGAAGTGAACGTATAGCCAGTTCGGGATTGTACGATTCGATTTGCTGGTCATTCAGCCCTTCTATCTGGTATCTGTACATTTTCTGTCGGAAAATGTCCTTCTCTTTCGACATGATCCGGATAGTGATATTACTGTTCCAGGGAGCGGAGATCCCTGTTGGTCGATTGGTTAATTCGTTATTCACGGATTCTCCATTGATGATGACATCGGATAATTGGAGTTGGGGAAGTTCAGAAGTTGTTAATGGTATTTTGCAGTTAATGTGCAGTAAACCTTTTACTCCACCCATATAGACGTCTCCCTGCATACTTAACAGGCGGGGTTTGGAAAGATATTCGTTCTGGATTACGCCGTCTGATTCGCCGAATAGAACGAACTTTTTTTCTTTGATAAGCCAAGCGAAAAGCATGCTGTCAGCTCCTATCCATACTTTTCCTTGCTGGTCGCATACGATCAAAGTGTTTTCACTAAATAGAGAGGTCGGGATCGGAGTCTGTATTTTGGTGGCGGGATTGTAGTGTACCAATCCGTAATTGTTCCCAATCCAGAAGTTTCCCTCTTCGTCTCTTGAAACGGAGTTGATGGTCGTGTCTTTCCAGCATCTGTATAGGGCTTTCAGCCGGTTTGTATGGTTGTCCAGTTCATATATGTGCTTCGTATCATTTAGATAAGTGGTGTTCCTATAATTGCCGATTGGCAGGAGAGCACCGATAATATCTTGTTCTTCCTGTTCTATAGCGGTACTGAAAGTACGTGTATTCAAATCATATATATAGATATGTTCTCCAAGGAACAGAATGCTGTGATGAGTGTTCCGGAGTAGATTTACAGCCTTGCCTCGATTGCATAAGAGTGCTGTTGTTTCAGCGTCGACAATGGTGAAAGGTTGTTTTTCTCCAGTTGCCGGATTGAAAATAAATACTCCTTGTGAGAAAATAGAAATTAATAATTTACCGGGAGTAAACTGACAGATAGAGGCAACTTTGTCTTCCCAGGTTGAGGGATAATGAGTAAATTTCTCTGTGAGCGGATTAAAGTTGTTGATACCTCCTCCGTCCGTGCCTACCCAGATTTGATCTTGAGATTCCTGGAAAAGACTTAGAACGGTATTGTTGCTAAGTCCCCGGTCGTTGCCGGGTGGTACGTCTGTATATGTTTTCATGGAAACTTCCCGGATGCTGATTAGTCCGTTGCGGATGCTGCCTGCCCATATATTGTTGTTGTAGTCGTTGTATAGGCATAAGATAGAGTTGGCGGGAAGTGAATAGTTGTCACTTCCGGGCACATGTTCCAGCAGAGAAAAATGTCCGGTTTCCGGGTCGAGAATATTAATGCCTCCTCCGTCTGTTCCAATCCAGATTTCTCCTTCCCGTTCGGCGAGACTTAGTACAACATTGTTACTTAGAGAAGAGTTGTGGGTAGTATATGTAGCCAGTAGTTTACCGTCGTGTGTCAGGCAGTTCAGCCCTCCGTTGTAAGGGGCTACCCAGATTCTTTTTTGTGAGTCTATGAGTACGTTCATTATTTCCTTTCCGCAATCGAAAGGAGGACGGCGGCATTTTCCGGTATTCAGGTCGAGCAGGAGTAGTCCTTGCCAGCGACTACAACAAAGTAATGTTCGTTTATCCCATAGACTTAGCAGAGTCACATTATAATTGGGCTCTAGGTCAAACGTTTGCAGGAGGCGGAAAGTGGCATCCTGATAATTATAGAAAAAGATTTTATTTTTCGAACCGAATAACACTCCATCATCAGTCAGGCAGACGGAATAGGCGATGATATTATTTCCTGTTTCATCAGTCGGTATAAGAAAGTCATCGCTTTGCCGCTGATAACGTGCCACTCCCTTATCTGTCAGAATCCATATATTGTTTTGTACATCTTCTATCAGCTGGTAGATTAAATTGTGAGGAATGGAATGAGGGTTGTTTGACTGATGGACATACTTTTTAAGTTCATGTCCGTCATATCGTCCCAGTCCGGAGCGGGTTCCAATCCATACAAAACCTTGTTCATCCGTTAAGATGCATCGTACGGTAGAAGGCAGTCCGTCTTTTAGTGAGATTTGCTTATAGTAATAATGACCGGCTTGAAGAGGGGAGATGCCGATAAACAGTGCGATAAATGCGATGCATAGTAGTAAAAAGGTCTTTCTTCTCATGAGATTAGGTCAGTTAAACTAAAACAAAGATAATACATTCGGATGAATGTTTGTTGAAAAGCAAACTTATTTTGTATTCCTTCAGGTAAAAGAGTTATATATAGTTGCTTTTTTCTATTTAATTTTGTATCTTTAAAGCTTTCCGTCCTTCTAAAGATAAGTTGTCCCCTTGTAATGGGATAATAGTCATCTTATAGGGTGCTATTTATCACTTTACAAAATGATTATTGTCACCTTATAAGGGGATGACTACTCGACTGCATAAACTATTATAAATTTCTGTACTGAAAATCTTTAATCTCTGCACTGAAAATCCTTGAATACAATGAGAATTGCTAATTCTTCATCTTATATTCATAGGGAGCCATTCCAACAACTTTTTTAAATAACCGGCTTATTGGAAGTAAAGGCCTGTACACAGCAGATTAGGTAAAGTAGCCGGTTTTTATCAGCGGGAAGATAGTATTATTTAGCTAGATTCTCTATCTTTGCTCGAAAATATACGACTATGATTACCGAAGAACTACAGAAACTTTATCAGTCATATACGGGCGTTCCCGCTGAAAACATAACAGAATTA
>ULLR01004670.1_pt1 | contig 9556 bp, 8 predicted proteins | sample 1951381 | NCBI WGS metagenome assembly ULLR01 (sample SAMEA4835523, study PRJEB28245) | human gut metagenome | biome: gut microbiome; material: fecal sample | place: Denmark | collected 2008
GGCGTCAACGGCCACCAGCGGGACGGCCGAAAGCCGGACATGATTTTCTTCGGGCTGCAAACCGCCGCAAAACGGCAGCGCCAGCACTGTCCGAAATCGCCTGCAACAGCCAAATTCGGATTGTCGGCAAAAGCTTTCAGATATAATGAAACGACGTCTTTAACAAACTTTACGTCATCGTGGATAATCAGCAGATATTTCTTATCGGTATTGTCCAGCGCATACTGGTAGCGGATGTCGTGCCGGTTGTGCGGCACGCGCGGATCGATAAAACGATGCCATTTGGTAAGCATAAACTTCCAATCCATATAGTCGACACGATATCCGGGGACATACACCTGCGAGATGTGGACATTGCGGGTATTGACGCGGACGTTCAGTTTCCACGGGCTGAAGTATTCGCGCACCCGGCGGTCATTGTAAATTTCGACCGAGCCGTCATTTGAACAATCGTCATTAATGTAAACGGCATCAATCAAGTCTCCGGCGACTTTTTTCAGCGTCATCAGCGTATAAAGCAGAGATTCCGGCTTTTTGTAAGAAGGAACGGCAACATCAATTTTCATACAAACAACCTCGCAGTCCGATAGTACCCATTCAAAAACAATTTGGAAGCCAGATTGAACCGCCAGCCGAGCAAGCGCGGCTGATAAGCGCCGCCCTGACTGAGAAGCGCCACGCAGGATTTAGCAAAGTTCCAAAATTCCCGGCGGCGGCTTTTGTCCCTGACCAGACGAAGCGGCTGAGAAACAAGCGATTTGAAAATAAACCTGGCCAGATAGCGGTTAATCAGTTCGCGGCGACGGCCTTCAGCCAGTCCTGACTTGATAAAATATTCATATATGACCTGAGCGGCCAACGCATGAGCGCGGACATATTTGTCGGTTTTTCCCTGATTCATGACCGAGGTGGAACTGTCGCGGTAAAACAAAAACTCGGCGTCGGTCGAAACCATTGACTTAATCTGAAACAGAACTTTCAGCGTATAGGTCGTGTCTTCCGCCGGCTGCACGTTTACGGGAAACTCCAGCCCTTTTACCGCCGCTTTGTTATACAGGCGGTTCCAGACCAGAACCGAACCGCCGCGTCCGTTTTTGCGGCCGGCAAAAAAGTCTTCGAACGGCGTGGTGCTGAACCTGTATTCCAGTTCTTCCAGATTGTAATTTTCCGTTTCGCCCATGACAAAATCGTCGGGAACGGTTTTGTTCCTGAACGCGGCCACATCGGCATTGAAACGGGTTACCATATAATACAGCGCTTCAAAAGCCTGAGGATGCAGCATGTCGTCCTGATCCAAAAAAGCGATATACGGCGCTTCGGCAACGGCTATGCCGTGATTGCGGGCTGCCGAACAACCGGCGTTTTCCTGGTTGATAAGCCGAAAACGGGAATCTTTTTCGGCAAAGCCTTTGACGATTGCTTCGGTGCCGTCCTGCGAGCCGTCATTGATGCAGAGAACTTCAAAATCGCGGAAACTCTGACGGGCAACCGACTCCAGACAGGGTACGAGATATTTTTCGGCATTATACAACGGTATAATCAAAGAAATCTGCGGCATAGACAGCAATCCTAAAGTTATTCTCCTGCTCAAATCTATCATCAGATTTCTTTTAGTGCAATAATTATCCTTCAGTTTCCGAAAATATAAAAGGCGGTTTGTGGAAAACCGCCTTTTGCCCTAGCCTTCGTAACCGGTCAGGTGTTCCTTGTTTTCCTGATACAGCGCCAGAGCATCGTTAATCGTTTTGCGGGCTTCGTCCGGGCCCAGAAACGTTTCGATAATTACCTGCTTGTTTTCCAGAACCTTGTAATCCTCAAAAAAACGGCGCAGGGTTTTCAGACAATGCGGCGGAAGCTCGTCGATGGTCTTGTAATGAGCATATTCGGGATCGTCCATATGAACGGCGATAATTTTGTCGTCCATCTCGCCCTGATCAAACATTTTCATTACGCCAATCGGTTTGGCGCGCAAAATGGAAAGCGGCAGAACAGGTTCCTGCCCCAGCACCAGAATATCCAGCGGATCGTTGTCGTCGCAGTAACTCTGCGGGATAAACCCGTAATTGGCCGGATAATGCACGGCGCTGTAAAGGATGCGGTCGACCTTAAGCAGGCCGCTGGCCTTGTCCAGTTCGTATTTGATATTCGAACCGCGGGGAACTTCGATAATCGCGGTTACGACTTCCGGAGCCTGTTCGCCGACCCCGACACCATGCCATGGATGTAACATTTCAGTCCTTTTCATGTTGTTATTTTTTACGCATGGCAAACAAAATATTATAAATAAAATTATTGTAAAGTCTTTTTAGAAACGGCGTCTGAAAACACCGGCCAGGACATAGGCCGCAAAGCAGACGACCAAAACCGCAATGATAAATTCGCGCACCTGAACCGGCGACCAGGCCCGGCTGATGGTGTTGACATTGACGGCGCTGCCGACAATCTTGAAGTCGTCGCTGTTTTTTTCGTGCAGCAGCGAAACGGTTATCTGATTGTCGGGATTAAGGTAGTCGAACCTGATAAGAATGTCGCCGTCGTAAGGCTCAAGCGAGGCGGCGACGGCCGGTGACGTCTGCTTTTTGTTGATGTTGTACGAAACCAGGCGGGCATCTTTCGGCACGGCAATACGTATGGGGTCGTGCCCGACCTTTGAAACATCGTCGCCGTCCAGCGCCTGCGAACCGGTGTTCATCAGTGTCAGCGTCGTCAGATACATGTCCTTGTATTCCTTTTCCCTGACGGTAACTTTCAGATCGGTAACGTCAGTCGAGGAAACGATGTTGGTATGTTCGGCTTCATATTTCAAAATCGGTTTGCTGATATAGAACTGATACATGCCGATGACAATAGCGCCGACACCAATGATAAAAGCGCCGGTTTTGCTGGTAAAAAAATCCCACAAGGCATTCATTATGTTCAGATAATTTTTTTGAGCATTCGTAATTTCCTTCAATTTTCCCTCCCTGTTTTTTCGCTTTATATAATCCTTTTCCCCTCGCCTTCATCGGCCGGAATTAAAAATATTGCCGTTGAAACGTCCGGTTCAGCTCATATATATATTTTGAGGAGGCGGCATGGATATTGACATAAAAAGGGTTTATGAAAAAGCCGGCGTAACGGACGGGTGCCGCGTGCTGGTTGACCGCCTGTGGCCGCGCGGCCTGAGCAAGGACAAAGCCCGTATCGACTACTGGGCAAAGGAAATCGCTCCTTCGACCGAGCTGCGGAAAAAATTTGCCCATGATACCGACCGCTGGGAAGATTTTAAGAAGAACTACCATCAGGAGCTGCGAAACAACGTTTCGGGATGGAACGACTTTTTACAAAATATCAGCCACTGCGCCAAACTTACCCTGCTTTACGGCGCGCATGACACGGAACACAACAATGCCGCCGTTTTGCGTGAATATCTGAAGAAAAAAATCTGAAAAATTAAATTTTAGACAAAAATCATTGCTTTTCGTCTTTATTTGTGTTAGCTTTTATTCATTCTTTAACACAACAAACGGTTTTTACTATGAGCGAAAATAACTATTTTTCACCTGTTTTCGTAAACGACATCAACGAACGGCTGGAAAAAAACTTTTCCGATGAGGCGGTTCGAAAACAAAATTTCAATACAATTCAAAATATTGCCGAAAATTTAAACATCGGCAAAAAGTTTAAAGTTCCGCAGGCTGAACTGCTTTACCTGCTTTGCGAGAAAAATCCGCTGGAATTGTACCGCATAAGGCAGATTTCCGAAAAATTCAAGGACATTGAACATAACCTTGACGGCAGCGAAGACGACAAAAACCTCTTATGCCGCGTTTTGAGCAATTATTTCAAAGAACAGATGAACATTGACCCCGACGGCCTGCTGGTTGACAAGATTGCGGAAACTTTTCCGAAGGTGCTGGACTATGCCCGCGACGACGACATTACCATCTCCGTCTTTTACAATACGCACCACGAAACAAACGTAACTTTCAACAAGCGCGAAATTATCGACAAATTCTATTCCGTCGACTACGGCGTTCTGGTTGCCAATCTCGGACAGGTCAAGACCCCTATTTTCAGCAAACGCAACCTGAAAGAAGCCGAATATGAAGTCAAACGCCTGGACATCATGTCACAGGCCATTGATTCCCTGACGCCGGCCAAATTCATGCTTTTTGCCCTTCATTTCGACAAATATATCGAAAAGCTGCCCGACATTGACGACGATCTGGCTATCGGCGCCATTAAAAACGTGGTTCCGGTAATAAAAAACGGCAAGAACAAAATTCTCAATTCGGTCGGCAATATCTGGGGCACGGACATTTCCGACCATGGCAGCAGCGGCTTTGTTTTCAGATGCCTGACGTCGAGGGTCACACCATACAACATTACCCGGCTGTGCCGCATTGCCGAACAAATTCCCTCCAGCGACGAAAACCGTTTTGAACAAATCAGGCTGGACGCGATTGCCGTCAACGACGCCTTTCCGCGCCTGCGTTCCTATATTCACAACCAACAGCCCCAGCAGCACAAGCTGCTTAAAAGAATGGTGCTGTATTACGACGCTGTAAAAGGATTAAATCCCGAGCTTGATGTCAGCTACAGGACCGCCAAACTGCAAAGAATCGTCAATTATATCGAGGCCAACTCGCCGGACTATAACATCAGTGCCGACGATCTGTTCAATATAAAGAAATATGACGCGCAAACCAGAGATTCGCAAAGCAACCAGACGACCAACATCGAAGTTCTGCGCCGGCTGATGAACAACACCACGCCACGGACGCTCGAAACCCCGCAGATTAACGACCCTTATACCAAACACCTGCTTGAAGAGCTTATGGACATAGAGTTTCCCTTCGTACGTCACGACACCTACGGCCTGTATCTGCAAAAACTTAACAACCATCTGGAACGGAAAATGAAAGCCGGCAGCATCGGCATTCAGCCCAAAACAATCAACTCCATTCTGTGGAGCGAAAGACGCGGTTTTCTTCTGTTGCAGGACATGGACGCCGGTTATCAGCTTCATGCGTTTAAAACGCCATGGTTTAAGGAGATTCTCCGTTTCTATGAGCTTACAAACTCTTCGCAGGATACGCCCAACAGCGATTTGAACAAATTTCTGGCTTCCATCAAGGACAGCGAAATGGAAGAGGCCTATATAAAAATTTCGCACCGCATCAGCAACGAAATCGTAGCGTTAACCCAGCGCCAGAAAAAAGATGCCATGGAATATTCGCAGTATATCGGCAAACTGAACATCAGCGACAGCGAAAAAGAAAAACAGCAGAAAAAAATTAAAGACTCTCTGGACATAAAGGTCGGACGCAATCTTTCCGGCTACAGTCTGGCCAATGCCCTGTTCAACTGCATTTCGCCCAAGCGCACGCCTTACAAGGCACTGGCCGATTATATGAAAAGACGGCAGGAAAGCCGCACCGGCATCGTCATCAGAGATTATCTAATAAAGAAGCAGCACAGATAGCCGAGACAGGAAAAGCAAATGTCCCGCATCAAAGACATATACATTACGCACGAAAAAGGGCTTGAGCTACTGGCACCGTACGTTCAGGAAGCAGTCGAAGACTTTATGGGCGCCTTCTCTGCCCATAAGAACGATTATCCGATCAAGAACCTCGGAAACTGGCAAAGCGCTCAGGCCAGAACCTGTCGCAACGGCAGCGTTATCCTAAATCCTTACGAAAGCATTGACTGGTATATTGAACGGGCCAAATTGAGAGCTTCCGCGGAAGGACGCTGGGAAAGCCGCAGACAGATAAGCATCGATCAGCTTTATTGCGATTTGGAGCAAGACAAATACGCGCGGCAGATTCCTCAGCTTTCGCTGCTGATTACGTCAAAAGACCTGTACGGCACAGCACCTGACGGCAGGCTGCTTAACTTTTGTCTGGGCGTCAGCAAAGAAGACGCTTTCAGCATTATCTCGGTACGGCGCTTTCTGGACGAAAACAACCGGCTTGACATAGAAGGGTTCAAAACCGTGGTCATGCACGAATTCGGACATGTTCTCGGCCTGACCGAAAACGGGCGGGTCACCAGCCATGAATGTCTGGGCGCTCACTGCCTTAATGACGGCTGCATCATGCAGCAGCGTCTGGACGGCGATTTCAGAGAAATTACCCGCGTCCGGCTGGCCAGAAAAATGCGCGGACAACCGCCGATTTGTTCCGACTGTATCAGAGAAGGAAACCGGTATTTTCAAAATCAGATGATTAAGTTTTATCAGAGCCGCGGCGGCCATTTCAACAGCGGCCGCTGACCGCTCGGCCGCGAAGGGCTTCCCGCCACAGTTCCAATTTTTTTTCATAGGGAACTGCGGCATTGGCCGGACTTGTCGACGGCAGAACCTCGTAATCGACATATTCCAAAATATCCGGATAAAACCGTTCAAAAAGCCTGAAAGCCTTTTGGCCGTTAAACAGCAGCCTTTGCGTCCGCGGATATTGTTTCAGCAAGGCAGCAAAATCATTCGGAACCGCATTTTTGATGGCGCTGTCCAGGCTTCCGACGCGATGACAGGATTGTACGCTGTCCCACAAACCGATATGATTGCCCGCCAGGCAGGCCTTTTTTTCTTCATACGAAGCGAAGAGCCGGCCGCCGCAAAATGTCTCCGAGACAACCTTCCAGAACAGATTGCGTTCATGGGCATAATATTCCTGTCTTTCCAATGAAACGGCACCGGGCATGGTGCCGATAACCAGAATACGGGTATTCCCGTCAATTATCGGCGCAAAGGAGCAAGGCATGACATTTTCCTTTTTTCAGATGAGTATTATATCCATTGGTACTTGAAATTATAATACAATTCAATAAAATTCCTGTTCAGACAACAACCCCTGATTTTGGATAAAAACATGGTCGACAAAATACTGGTGCGCGGCGCCAGGGTACATAATCTGAAAAACATTGACGTTGATATCCCGCTTAATAAAATCGTCGGCATTGCCGGCGTTTCCGGTTCCGGAAAATCCTCTCTTGCTTTGGGTGTCTTGTATGCGGAAGGTTCACGGCGTTATCTGGACGCACTGTCTACATATACCCGCAGACGCATGACGCAGGCCGAAAAAGCTTTGGTAGACGAGGTTTTGTATGTGCCGGCAGCCCTGGCCCTGCGCCAGCGCCCCGGCGTCCCCGGCATTCGCAGCACTTTCGGCACCGGAACCGAATTGCTTAACAGTCTCCGTCTGATGTATTCCCGGCTGGCCAGCCACCGCTGTCCGAACGGACACTATCTGGAACCGACGCTTGCCGTAGCCGCCGGACAGGAACTGGCTTGTCCGCAGTGCGGCGCCAGATTTTATGCGCCGTCTGCGGAAGAACTGGCTTTCAACAGTCAGGGAGTCTGCCGTACCTGTGACGGAACCGGAATGATAAGAACCGTGGACAAGGCGACGCTCGTGCCGGACGAATCCCTGTCTATCGACGAAGGAGCCGTCGCGCCGTGGAATTCGCTGATGTGGTCGCTGATGACCGACGTCTGCCGCGCCATGGGCGTTCGTACCGACATACCTTTCAGAGAACTGACCGACAAAGAAAAAGACATCGTTTACAACGGGCCGGCCGTAAAAAAACATATTCTCTACAAAGCCAAAAGTTCCAATCAGGCGGGCGAGCTTGACTTTACTTATTATAACGCGGTTTATACCGTCGAAAACGCTTTGGCAAAAGTAAAAGACGAACAGGGCATGAAACGGGTTGAAAAATTTCTGAAGCAGGAAATCTGTCCCGACTGTTTGGGCAGCCGTCTTTCTCAAGCGGCAAGAGCACCAAAACTGCGCGGAATTTCGCTCGATGAGGCCTGTCAAATGCCGTTGGCCGAGCTGGTCAGCTGGGTAAGGGGCATCTCTGAAACGCTGCCTCAGGAAATGCGCCCGATGGCGGAAAGCATTTGCGAATCATTTCAAAGTACGGCACAACGGCTGCTTGACCTCGGTCTGGGTTATCTGTCGCTTGACCGGGCAGCCGCCACTCTTTCGACCGGAGAGCGGCAGCGGATGCAGCTGGCTCGAGCCGTCCGCAACCGCACAACCGGCGTCCTTTATGTTCTGGACGAACCGTCTATCGGTTTGCACCCCTCCAACATTGTCGGCCTGAAAGGCGTTATGCGCGACCTGGTCAACGACGGCAATTCGGTTTTGCTGGTTGACCACGACGTACAAATTCTTTCTGATGCGGACTGGTTGATTGAAATGGGGCCGCAGGCCGGCGCCAACGGCGGTCGGATTATTGCCGAAGGCTCCATAAACGATATTGAAAAAAACAAAAATTCGCTTATCGGTCCGTTTCTTTCGGACAAAAAGGAAACGAAACTTCGTAAACGGCCATCTTCAAAAGAGATGTTCGCCGGCGGATCCATCTGCCTTTCCACCAAACCGATACATACGGTCAAGCCGTTGAAAGTGAACATTCCCAAAGGCAGGCTGACCGTCGTAACCGGCGTTTCCGGTTCCGGCAAAACGACTCTGATTCTGGAAAGTCTGGTCCCGGCTCTGGAAGCGGCAACAGGCAGAAAAAAGCTGCCGAAGCATATTGTTTCAGTCGAGGCCGACGGCATTGAGCAAGTCAAACTGATTGACGCCACGCCAATCGGGATTAACGTACGTTCAACCGTGGCAACCTATGCCAACGTACACGACGAACTGCGTAAAATTTTTGCCAAAACCGACGATGCCAAAAGGTTCGGTTACAAAGCCGGCGATTTTTCCTATAACACCGGAAAACTGCGTTGTCCGGTTTGTGACGGTACCGGCTCCATCAATCTCGACGTACAGTTTCTTCCCGACGTCGAAATTCCGTGTCCCGAATGCCGAGGTTCCAGATATGCCCGACAAGCCGGCGACGTAAAATACATTGCCAAAAACGGAAAGGCCTATTCCCTCCCCGAACTGATGGACATGGACATAAATTCGGCTCTGAAAGCCTGTGACGATTTGAAACTCGTTCGCCAGCGGCTGAAAGTGCTGCAGGATTTGGGTCTTGGCTATCTGACGCTCGGAGAAGAAACGCCCAGCCTGTCAGGAGGCGAAGCCCAACGTCTGAAACTGGCCGGAGAAATGGGCAAAGGACAATCAAATTCCGTATTCGTTTTTGATGAACCGACCATCGGCCTGCATCCGCTCGACGTTCGAACCCTGATGGAAATTTTTCAGAAACTTGTTGAAAACGGCGCCACGGTTATTGTTATCGAACATGATTTAGACGTAATCCGTAATGCCGATTACATTATCGACATGGGTCCCGGCGGCGGAAACAAAGGCGGCCGAATTGTCGCCTGCGGCACGCCGGAACAAATCGCCGCCTGCCCGGAAAGCGTTACGGGAAAGTATGTCTAATTAACATTCCAACAAAAAAGACCGCCTTAACGCGGTCTTTTTTATTTGGTCGGGACGAGAGGATTACTCTGCGCTTTGCTTGAGTTGCACAGGCGCAATTTTTGCCTCCGGCAAAACCGGCGATACTCCCGTCTCGCCTATTGCTGGTAGTCGAACCTCCTCCCGGAGGTTCAAATCCTGCGTCCCAATTCCAACAAAAAAGACCGCCTTAACGCGGT
>ULLR01024616.1_pt1 | contig 9467 bp, 7 predicted proteins | sample 1951381 | NCBI WGS metagenome assembly ULLR01 (sample SAMEA4835523, study PRJEB28245) | human gut metagenome | biome: gut microbiome; material: fecal sample | place: Denmark | collected 2008
CATGTATGCCAGCCATGTCCGCCATTCCGATGATGGCAGAAAACTACCATTCCGATGCGGAATTTGCTTCTAAGACCTGCTTTGTCATGACACTTTGCTCCGTCTTTACGATTCCGCTAGTCTTCTTCCTCAAAACCATGCTGTAGGAATTCATTCCATGCAGCATTGGTTTTTTCTAATTCTTTTTTCTGCATAATCGCATTCCGGTCACTTAAAATGGCAAGCATTTCATCTACAATTTCACCCTCCGGCAGATATTCATAGTGTGATAAATACCATAACATCCTCTGTGCCGTAAAATCCGTATTCAGATTCCGGGTAATGACATCACAGAATTCTTCCGGATACCCCCGCTCTGTCATGATATGATAAAGCTCTATACTCTTTTCCGACTTCGGTTTCATTTTCCATTCCTGCCCTTCGTCTCTTAGAATTCATATTTTAATATGGCACAGTTCTTCACGCCAAATGCAGCATATTCTTCATTGGTCATTTCATAAAAATAGGACTGCACAACTCTTGATATGCCATTGTGTGCCACCAGAATATAAGTCTTATCGGAAGCTGTTACTTCATCCAGAAGATTGTAAATCCTCTGTGCCAGATGCAGCATAGATTCTCCGCCGTCATAGCGGGTGATAAACTGTCCCTTTGCAATCTTAAATTCCTCTCCATCCCGCGGTGTGGATTCAAATCTGCCAAAGTTCTGCTCCTTTAAACGAAGCTCTTCCCTTGCCGGAATTCCGGTAATTTCTGAAATATGCAATGCAGTATCTTTTGCCCGGATTAATGGGGAATATAATATTTCATCCGCCTTTATGCCTTCTTCTAATATTTTCTTTCCGGTCTCAATTGCCTGCTTATGTCCAAGCTCAGTCAGTGCAATATCTGTTGCACCACATATCTTATTTTCTACATTCCATATGGTCTGTCCGTGCCGGACAAAATATACGCATCCCATACTGTTTTCTCCCTTAATGCCTTATTTATATTCTTCGTCATTTTAGCGGTTCACCGGAAAAATGTCAATTTTCATATGTTTAAACAAATTTGAGGAATAACCAGTTTCCAAGTCACTTATTATCTGAATAATTTTGACATATTTCCAATAAAGTAGTAAAATTATGATAAATATTTAGATTTTCGCTTTTACTTTTACTGTTGCATAACGCAATTGGTGCCATAGTGCCATTGTATATAACGAAGGAGGAACGTTATGTTTGAGAATCTTAAAATTAGAAACCGTCTGGGGAAGGCATTCCGTATTATCGTGACAACCTGCTCCATCGCAGCCGTCCTTGGTGTGGTTATGCTGATTGTAACCATGACTCTGTATAAGAATGCCCTGAACAATTATGGTTTTTCACAGGGTGACATCGGCAAAGCATTGGTTGCCTTTACCGATACCAGATCTGCCACCCGTGCTATTGTCGGATATGATGATGACAGTCTGATTAGTCAGATGTCCGATACCCATGACGAAAGAAAGGCCACTTTTGAACAGTATTGGAAAATTGTAGATGAAGTTACTACCACCAGCAAAGAGCAGGAAATCTATGATTCCATTGATGCCAAGCTGGAAGATTACTGGACTACTGAGCAGAAAGCAATTGATACCGGCAAAACAACCGACCCGGGTCAGAGTGCAAAAGCCCAGAATATAATGATTGATGAAGTAGCCCCATTATATGACGAAATCTATTCCGGAATGAGGGACTTGATGAATACCAAAGTAACAGAAGGAGATCATTTAGCAGATACACTTTCTGTTGTTACCCTTATTTTTATCATTATCATTGCTGTAATTATTATTGTATCCATCCTTGTTTCTTCCAAGATGGGAGTTTCCATTGCAAAGGGAATTTCAAAACCTTTAGTCGCACTGGAGAATCGTCTTAGCACTTTTGCACAGGGTAATTTACATGACCCTTTCCCGGAGGTGAAATCCAACGATGAAGTTGCAAGTATTGCAGCCACTTCTACTGAAATGGCTGAAACACTGAACGCAGTCATCACTGATGTAGGTGTTCTGATGGAGGGCATGGCAAATGGTGATTACACCATTCAGTCCGAGCATTCCGACAAATATGTCGGTGACTTCGAACAGTTACTGACCGCAATGCGTGGCATGCGTGATGCAATGGTACATACTATCCAGATGATTGGAGAAGCTTCTTCCCAGGTTTCTGCCGGTTCCATGAACCTTGCAGAATCTTCCCAGAGTATGGCAGAAGGTGCTACTGAGCAGGCCGGTGCCGTACAACAGCTTCAGGCAACAATCACTGATATTACAAGTAATATTGAACAGTCCGCTGATCAGGCTCAGATTGCTTATGATCAGGCAAAGCAGTATGCTGCTGAAGCAGAAGACAGCAGTGCTGAAATGAAAGCCATGGTTGATGCTATGGCACGTATTGATGAAACTTCTAAGAAGATTGGAAATATTATTTCTGAAATCGAAGATATTGCTTCCCAGACCAACTTACTTTCTCTGAATGCTTCTATCGAGGCTGCAAGAGCCGGCGAAGCAGGACGTGGATTCGCCGTTGTTGCTGACCAGATTCGTCAGCTTGCAGAGCAGACAACCAAATCTGCTGTAGATACCAGAGACTTAATCGAAGGTGCCCTTCAGGAGATTGCTGAAGGTAATACTGCTGCAGACCATGCTGCTGAATCTATCGGAAACGTTGTAAATGGTATCCAGCAGATTGCAGAATCTTCCAAGCACATCAGTGATGTTGCTAAGACTCAGGCAAATGCCATGGATCAGGCAGAACAGGGTGTAAACCAGATTTCTGAGGTAGTTCAGTCCAACTCCGCATCCGCAGAAGAGACCTCTGCTACCAGCCAGGAGTTATCTGCACAGGCAACTTCCTTAGATGAACTTGTTGGAAAATTCATCTTACCGGAAGACACTGAACAGTAAAATATACCAAAGCCCATGAAATCATAAAACAACTTTGATTCCATGGGCTTTTCTTTTATTCCAATTTCTTTATTTCAATTTTCCCTGTTCTTCTGCCAGGCTTCGCAGTTCTTTATTTAACATATTATAAGGTCCGAAATTCTCGCAGGTGCAAATACAGGTTTCACAACCCGTAAGTATTTTCTTTGCTTCTTCCAGTTGTGCTTCTTCCATCGGATAAAATGCTTTTGCAGTAATGACTTTTGATGCCAGTGCCGTTGCAACAGGATATTCTACGTCATTTTCAAATAAGATTCCTGCTGCAAATGGAATATGTTCTCTCTGCAGTCTGTAATAAGTTGGTATTGCAGCACCACCGCCTCCGATTACGAATACGTTCGGGGCAGCTTTATTTCCCGGCATCTGCATGATTCCAAGCATGGAATCAAAGTTCTTTTCCTCAATTCCATAAAGCTTCTGTACCAGCGAACCCTGAAAGATTTCCTCCGGTGGTCCAATATGGCTGACGGTGGTCCCATCTACACAGGCTACCATATCCGATACTTTCTGTACCAAGTCAAGTTCATGCAGTGACATAATTACTGCTATATTTCGTTCCCTTGCCAGTTTCCGGATGCTGTTTAAAATATCAAGCTTATAGCGGATATCCAGATAAGAGGTAGGTTCATCTAATACCAGGATTGCTGTATCCTGGCAGATGGCTCTCGCCAACATAACACGCTGTCTCTGTCCGTCACTGATTCTTGTAAATGACTGCTCTGCCACCTCTTCCGCATGAACCATGGTAATTGCCTCATCCACCAGTTTCCAGTCCTGCTTATCTAAGATTCCAAGTCTTCCGGTATAGGGATATCGTCCGGTTGCAACCACATCCCGGCAGGACATCAGTTCCGGATGAATATGCTCTGTCATTACCATGGAAAGGCTCTTTGCGATTTCTGTCTCTTTCATTTCCGAGGTTGCTTTCCCGTTCAGGTATACTACACCACCAAGGGATTTCAACTGCTTTACAATACTCTTTAGAATCGTAGATTTACCGGAACCATTTGGGCCAATCAACGTCAATACCCTTCCCGGTTCTGCCATCAGATTAACATTCGAAAGAATGACCTTTTTTCCATATCCAACTTTGAATTTGTCTGTTACAAGCCCCTGTTTTCTTTCAGAAAATTTCATTTTTCCTGCCATCTGTTTTGTCATCCCCGCTCCTCCTGTCTGCGCAGCATCATTACAATTACCACCGGAACTAAAAAGACCGCTGTAACGGTACTGATACTTACTTCTGTCGGTGCAAAGAGTGTTCTTGCGATTCCATCACAAAACAGTGTCACTACCGCTCCCCCCAGAAAGCAGGCCGGTATCAGCACCAGTGGTTTTGCTGTTCCTGTGGCAGATTTTATCAGATGTGGCACCGCAATTCCTACAAAGGAAATCGGCCCTGCAAACGCTGTTACACAAGCCGACAATAAGCTGGATAACAGAATCAGGCTTACCCGGAGCACCGTTATATTAACCCCCATATTTCTGGCATAAGTCTCTCCCATCTGATACGCACCAATCGGCTTTGCAAGAAACATTGCCGCAAGAAAGGACAGCAAGGTCAGGATAAATATCATCAGGATATTCGACCAGTTCATTCCGGAGAAGCTGCCCTGGGACCAGTTGTGCAAATTTACGATATTCGAATCATCTGCAAAAGTAACACAGATGTCTGTAATTGCCGAGCAGATATATCCGATTAGAATTCCGCATACAATCAAAAGAGACATTCTATGTACCTTCATGGAAATTAAAAGTACAAATCCCATTGCCAGAAGTGAGCCGGCAAAGGCTGCTGCTACCATTCCAAAAGAACTGATTGTAATTCCCCTTCCCAGAAGATAAATCATTGCCAGTGCTACCATAAGTTTGGCACCGGAAGAAATTCCCAGCACATATGGACCTGCAATTGGATTTCCAAAAAAAGTCTGCAGTAAAAATCCGGAAATGGACAATGCTCCCCCCAGCATAACAGCAGCCAGAATCCGTGGCAGTCTGATATCCCAGATAATATGATAAGCGGTACCTTCTTCTGTCTGTTTCAGTAAAATATTCCAAAGTTCATCCCAGGAAATCGAAATACTTCCAGAACCAATATTCCAGAAAATTAATCCCACCAGCAATATAAAAATTGTTATAAAAGAGACTGCATACCGCTTCATTTTCTTTTACCTCAGCTTCTTTAAATATCCTGCTTCTTCTGTATCTGTATTCTGAAATATTTTATTCAGATCTTCCATAAAATCTCCGATTGCCGTGGATTTCTGGAAGAAATTATTTGTGGTACAGTAGACATTTCCATCCTGTACTGCCTGAAAATCTGCAAACAGTGCATTCTTCTGCTTCAATTCCTCCAGCGTACTGATTTCGCCTTCAATTGTACTGTTATATATTAAGATATCGGCATTCTTTGCATCTGCATAGAAATCCTCCATCTGTATGTTCATTGTGGAAAGTGCATTTTCTTCTTCGCCCGCCAGTTGTTCCGGCACATAGGTTCCACCGGAAAGAGCAATCATCTGCGCTACATAATCATTTGATTTCCGCACACTGATTGTTCCGTTTGCTGTCACACTGAAAAATGCTACTGTTACATTGCAGCTTTCTTTCTTCATAATCGGCTCTAATTTTTCTAATTCTGCTTCATAGAAAGAATCTGCTTCTTCCTCTTTATCAAATAATACTCCATATAAACGGATCCATTCCAGTCTGCCCAATGGGTGTGATTCATAGCTGGAACGCTCCACAAGTACAGGGATTCCAAGTTCTTCCAACTTTTCTTTTACTTCCGGGTTATGATAAATCATTGTATTTTCAATTGCCAGATTACAGCCTTCATCCAGAATGAGCTCATAGTCCGGAGCACTGTATTTTCCTGCATATAAAATGTCTCCTTCCTCCATGGCTTCCCTGGCTTCTTCTACATACCAGCCATCTTCCTTCGTTCCGGAGAGCCGGATATCTGACATGGCATCAATCTGTCTTACCAAATCCATGACAGAAGTGGATACCAGATATGTTTTATCCAGCGGCTGCTGTAAAACCGTAACATCCTCCGGGATATTCTGCGGCACCACCATGCCCTCCGGAATAAGCAAAAAACGACCCTCATCCACGATCGTAATCATTTTGTACCCATCATATTCATCGACACTATACTGTGTTGCATAATTTAATTCCATACTCCCAGTCTTGCTGAGAGAACTAAAATCTACGGTATCTGCTTTTTTCTCCTGCTTCTTTGTACCACAGGCACAAAGAGTCAGAAGAAGTATACAGATAACGCTCACTATCATAATTCGTTTTTTCTGCATTTTATTTTACCAGTTTAAAATTCAATGTATATTCAATTTCATGAGGTGTGCTCATTGCAACAGTATCACCCACTACTGCAATGTCACAGTCAAAGCCGGATACCGGAATCGTAAAGGTGGAATTTCCGCCCTTGTTCTCATTAAGATACTTTGTTCCATCTACTAACATGTAATCATAGTTTGGACTGCTCCACACAACGGTTGCAGTAATTTTTCCATCTTTTATCACAACCTTCGCCGGTGAATCCACCGTTGCTCTTCCGGTTCCGCCCCCTAAAGTTACTTCTGCCTCATAAGAGCCATCAGCTAATTTTTTTTTTCAGGATTAGAAACAGATACTTTGTGGTCGTACCATTTTCCCTTTGTTCCAATTAATGCAAGGTCAAAGTCTTCATCCACTGCAGGAACCGGAACATCAAAGCCGTATACTTCTTCGCTGGTTCCATCACTGTATTCTACCGTATCTGTAGTAGGCTCAAGAAGCTTCGCACCATCTTTCTGTGCATCTGCTGCTGTTCCAACAAATAAATTTACAATGTTCTTAGATGGAAGTGTGATATGTGCTGTCATTTTTCCATCCTTTACCGTAAGTTCTGCCTTGCCTTCTTTTGCTTCATTTACGTGAAACATTGTGCTGTCTGTGTTGAAGTCTACGGTATAAGTTCCATCCTCTAAGGCTGCAGAGGAATTGGAACCACCTGCTGTTGCAAGTGGCTCTGCCTCTAAAGCAGCCTTTGTATGTGCTACATAAATATCCTGGACTGCTTTGATTCTTCCAAGACCTTCAATCTGTGTATCTACACTGTCAAATGCTTTGGATGCTTCAAACTGGCTCTTCCATGAGTCTTCATCATCTCCAGCCATATCGTTGTTTGCATGGTCTCCGGCAACAACCATTAACGGACGAAGAATTACTTTTTTGTATCCTGCTTCTTTTACCTTTTCAATAACAGCTTCACATGCGGTATCTTCCGGTTCACCTTCTACGGTTCCAACGAATGCATTCTTATAATTCAGTTTTTCTAACTGGGTCTGCATCTGGTCATAAGTTACATTTGCAGTATGGGAAGTACCATGTCCCATAAATACAAATGCTGTTCCGTCTTCTGCTGCAGCATCCATGCTGTCATATCCAGCAAGTTTAACTGCTTCTGCTGTAATTGCTTCTGCAACGGCAGCCTTGTCTTCGTTGATTACAGTTGCATCACTTCCAACTTCACCTAACAGAGGTTCTGCGATACGGACTGTTTCAAATTTATCCTGATACTTCTCAATTGCTTCTACCAGTTCATCATATTCTGCACCATGCATTAAGTGGGTCGGCTGTACCACAAGATTCTTAACGCCATTGTCTACCGCACGCTCTAATGCCTGATCCATGTTATCGATTTTTTCATCATCACGGGCCTGTATATGGTTAATAATAATCTGTGCTGTAAATGCTCTTCTTACAGACCAGTCAGGATTTGCTTCCTGTAATGCTTTTTCAATGCCGCCGATATCTGTTGCGCGGCTGTCATTAAAGGATGTACCAAAGCTTACTACCAAAAGCTCATTCTCTCCAATATCATCCTGATTTAAAGGATCATCCTTTGATGCATCTCCGGTATCTCTTCCAAAGTAATCCGGGTCTGCATTTTCTCCGGATACCAGTTCCTTCTGAGCATCTGTCAGTGCATCCCATGCTTCTTTTGCTGCCTTACACTGTGCATCTGTCTCATCAGTTCTTTCCTGCACATAAATTGCATCAATCAATGCTGCTACCTCATCTGCTTTTGCCTGATCATCCTTTTCATCTTCTGTCGAAACAGCTTCTGTTGTTTCAGTTGTCCCTGTTGTTTTCTTATCACCACATCCCGCAAACATGGTTGCTGCCATAGTAAGTGTAAGAACTACAGTCAATGCTTTCTTTTTCATTTTTTTCTCCTTTTCTCATGTTCTGATTTCACTTACACATGAAAAAACTCCGTTCCATATTGCTATGAACGAAGTAAATGACATACTAACTACAGGAAATACGCTTTACGGATTTCCCTTGTTATCAAACAGTACAGCCAATTACTCGTGACCCGGAATCTCTTCCCGTACCAGATAAACGGCAGGTTTCCTGACTCAAAGATTAACGCTCCGTAATCACCTTCCCAATGTCTGTGCATCAGTGGCGCTTTTAAAAGCCTGACTACGTTACTCCCTTCTTACAGTGACGAGTTCGTACAGGATTTACACCTGTTTCCCTTTTACCCTGCATATGAATGAATTTCATTGCAGGCACCGGTTATCTTTCTATGAAATCGCTACTATACTAACACACTTTTTATTTTTTCACAAGCCATAGTTCACCCAGCCTCAACAAACTTCACCCTTAAAAAGTCCTCTAGCCTTTCAGCCGGTGGGTCAGTACCTTCATAATGGCATCATAATGTTCTGCCTGATGGGGATACGTGCAGTTGGTACAAATCTTAAGTTTTCTGCCATTTGTCTCTTTGTACTCCGGTGTTCCCGGACAATGCTCCATTTCATACATCGGGCAGTAGCAGAACATACAGTTAATCTGCTCAATGTCCCTATGGCAGGGATAATAAGCGCATGCACGATTCTCAAAAAAGCGGCTGCTGTTATGCACCGGCTCATCTTTGGTCTTTACAATCACGATGGTAAAATATCCGCTGTTTTCCGGTATGTTATCCACACCGGAAAAGACTTTCTCATCCTCTTTTCCACAATCGGAAACACTATACACTTCTAACGGACGGATAGTGCTTTCCTTTTGCAGCATTTCTTTTAACTGCTTCAGCTTCCTTCCGGACTTCATATAGATTCTGGTGCCGGAAAATTGTCTCGATTCTTCTATCTCATAGGAACCGGGAATAATATGAATCTGCTCTTCCTTTTCTCCCAGCGAAATGCCAAGTCTTGCTGCCACTGCACAAAAAGACGGTACCCCGCTGACCATTTCCGTATGGCCACCATGCTCTTCGATTTTCTGTGAAAGATAAGTATAGGTGGAATAAATTGCCGGATCCCCCAGCGTTAAAAAGGCAACCTTTTCTCCCTTTGCAAGATATGCTTCTATATTTTCGCATATCTTATCATGGGCTTCTTCTAACTTTTTCTCATCTCTGGTCATGGGAAAATTCCATGCCACAAGCTGATGCTTCCGTATGTCCGGCACCAGTTTTTCTACAATC
>ULLR01021631.1_pt1 | contig 9392 bp, 9 predicted proteins | sample 1951381 | NCBI WGS metagenome assembly ULLR01 (sample SAMEA4835523, study PRJEB28245) | human gut metagenome | biome: gut microbiome; material: fecal sample | place: Denmark | collected 2008
AACTGAAAGACGTTGCCGATATCCAACTGGGACAGGACAGCTACGCTTACCACGGTGGTATGGACGGTCATCCGGGTGTATCCTGTATGGTGTTCCAGACGGCAGGTTCCAATGCGACCGAAGTAAACCAGAATATCGACAAACTCCTCGAAGAGGCAAGTAAAGACCTTCCGAAAGGCGTGGAACTGACGCAGATGATGAGCTCCAACGACTTCCTGTTCGCTTCCATTCATGAGGTGGTGAAAACGTTGATCGAGGCTATCATCCTGGTTATCCTTGTGGTGTACGTCTTCTTGCAGGACTTCCGTTCTACATTGATTCCGCTGGTCGGAATTGTGGTTTCCCTGGTGGGTACGTTTGCTTTCATGGCGATAGCCGGATTCAGTATCAACCTGCTGACCCTGTTTGCGCTAGTGCTCGTTATCGGTACGGTGGTGGATGATGCCATTATTGTCGTCGAGGCGGTGCAGGCGCGGTTCGATGTGGGCTACAGGTCGTCATATATGGCAAGTATCGACGCTATGAAAGGTATCAGTAATGCCGTTATCACCTCTTCGCTGGTGTTTATGGCGGTGTTCATTCCGGTGTCCTTCATGGGCGGCACTTCCGGTACGTTCTATACCCAGTTCGGTTTGACGATGGCGGTTGCGGTAGGTATCTCCGCTATTAACGCGTTGACTTTGAGTCCGGCTTTGTGTGCATTGCTGCTGAAACCTTATATTAATGAAGACGGAACGCAGAAGAACAACTTTGCGGCACGCTTCCGTAAGGCTTTCAATTCGGCTTTCGATATGATGGTGGATAAATATAAGACGATTGTATTGTTCTTTATCAAGCGCAGATGGTTGACATGGTCGTTGCTGGCTTGTTCCGTGGTATTGCTTGTGTTACTGATGAATAACACGAAGACCAGTCTGGTACCCGACGAGGATCAGGGTGTTATTTTCGTCAATGTGAGTACAGCGGCAGGCAGTTCGCTGACAACGACGGATAAGGTGATGGAACGTATCGAAAAACGCCTGATAGAAATACCTCAACTGAAACACGTGCAGAAAGTGGCCGGTTACGGATTGTTGGCAGGACAGGGTAGTTCGTTCGGTATGTTGATTCTCAAACTGAAACCGTGGGACGAACGTCCGGGTGATGAGGACAATGTGCAGTCGGTGATCGGTCAGGTATATGCGCGTACGGCTGATATCAAGGATGCCAGTGTGTTCGCCATCTCTCCGGGTATGATTCCGGGTTACGGTATGGGTAATGCGCTCGAACTCCACATGCAGGATAAGATGGGCGGTGATATGAACGAGTTCTTCACCACCACCCAGCAATACTTGGGAGCTTTGAACCAGCGGCCTGAAATATCGATGGCTTATTCGACGTTCGACGTTCGCTATCCGCAGTGGACGGTAGAGGTGGATGCGGCTAAATGTAAGCGTGCAGGTATCACGCCCGACGCTGTGTTGAGTACGCTGTCCGGTTATTACGGTGGGCAGTATGTGTCCAATTTCAACCGTTTCTCTAAAGTGTACCGTGTCATGATTCAGGCCGATCCGGTGTTCCGTTTGGACGAAACTTCCCTCGATAATGCTTTTGTGCGTATGTCGAATGGAGAGATGGCGCCATTGAGCCAGTTCGTTACGCTGACCCGTAGCTACGGTGCGGAATCGTTGAGCCGTTTCAATATGTATAACTCCATTGCGGTAAATGCGATGCCGGCCGACGGATATAGTACGGGAGACGCCATCAAGGCTGTGCAGGAAACTGCCGAACAGTCTCTTCCGAAAGGCTATGGCTATGATTACGGAGGTATCACCCGTGAGGAAAACCAGCAGAGCGGTACGACGATCATTATTTTCGGTATCTGCTTCCTGATGATTTACCTTATTTTGAGTGCGCTTTATGAGAGCTTCATTATTCCGTTCGCTGTGCTTTTGAGTGTGCCTTGCGGATTGATGGGTAGCTTCCTTTTCGCCTGGATGTTCGGACTGGAGAATAATATTTATCTGCAAACAGGTTTGATTATGTTGATCGGTCTGCTGGCGAAGACGGCTATTTTGCTGACGGAATATGCTGCCGAACGTCGTAAAGCAGGTATGGGGCTGATTGCTTCTGCGGTCAGTGCGGCTAAAGCCCGTCTGCGTCCGATTCTGATGACGGCATTGACGATGATTTTCGGTCTGTTCCCGTTGATGATGTCAAGTGGAGTGGGAGCCAACGGTAACCGTTCATTGGGTACGGGTGTAGTAGGTGGTATGACCATCGGTACGTTGGCGTTGCTCTTCATCGTGCCTACTTTGTTTATTGCTTTCCAGTGGTTGCAGGAACGTTTGCGTCCCGTGCAGAGCGTCCCGACGCATGACTGGCAGATTGAAGAAGAAATCAAAGTGAGCGAGGAAGAAAAATCTAAAGCTGGAAAAGAATAATTGATGATTAAAGGTTTTAGACCTGAATTAAAATAAGAACTAATGAGAAAAATAATCATTCTGTCCGCAGCAACGCTTATATTGAGTAGTTGCGGTATCTACAATAAATACAAACCGGTATCGGAAGTTCCCGAAGGACTTTACGGCAGCGAGTCTGTTGCTGCCACCGATACGGCAAACTTCGGTAACCTCTCGTGGCGGGAGGTCTTTACCGACCCTTATCTGCAGAATTTGGTGGATTCGGCACTCTTGCGCAACACCGATATGCAGACTGCCCATTTGCGTGTGAAAGAAGCGGAAGCCACGCTGTTGACGTCCAAACTGTCTTATCTGCCTTCTTTGTTTCTGGCACCGGAAGGAGCTGCCAGCAGCTTCGACCGTGGAAAGGCTACACAAACTTATTCGCTGCCCGTGACTGCTTCGTGGGAACTGGATATTTTTGGAAAGGTGACAACAGCAAAGCGTCGTGCGAAAGCTGCCTACGAACAGAGCAAGGAATATGAACAGGCTGTCAAGACGCAGTTGGTAGCATCCGTTGCCAATACGTATTACACCTTGCTGATGCTCGATTCGCAGTATGAGATAGCTGTGGCTACCGAAGCTGCCTGGAAAGAAAGTGTGAATGCCACCCGTGCCATGAAAAAGGCCGGGATGGTGAATGAGGCCGGACTGGCGCAGACGGAGGCTACCTACTTCAATATATGTACCACCGTACTCGACCTGAAAGAGCAAATCAATCAGGCGGAAAATTCACTGGCACTTTTACTGGTAGAAACTCCTCACAAAATACAGCGTGGCAAATTGGGAAATCAACAGTTGCCGGAAAACTTCTCCGTGGGTGTTCCCTTACAGATGCTTGCCAACCGTCCTGACGTGCGTAGCGCAGAATTTTCGTTGGCACAGGCTTTCTATACAACGAATGCCGCACGTGCCGCTTTCTATCCTTCCATCACGTTGAGCGGCAGCGCAGGGTGGACCAACAGTGCAGGGAGCATGATTGTCAACCCGGGTAAGTTCCTGGCCTCCGCCGTGGCTTCCCTGACGCAGCCTTTGTTTAATAAAGGAGCGAACATCGCCCAACTGAAAATAGCGAAAGCCCAACAGGAGGAAGCCCGCCTTAGTTTCGAACAGACCTTGCTGAACGCAGGCGTGGAAGTGAACGAGGCACTGGTGCAGTACCAGACTGCCCGCGAGAAAGCCGACTACTACAACAAGCAGGTGGCTTCCCTGCAAACAGCAGCCAAAAGCACAAGCCTGTTGATGAAACATGGCAACACCACTTATCTGGAAGTATTGACCGCCCAACAGACGTTGCTCAACGCGCAACTGTCACAAGTAGCGAACCGCTTTACCGAAATCCAAGGCGTAATCACTTTGTATCAGGCATTGGGTGGCGGCCGTATGTAGGGAGGTATGTATGAATCCAGAAACACTGCGTTGCCGGATACTCGACTACACCAAGCGGGAAATGTACCAGCATGGTGCCGACGGGTTGACGATGGATGATATAGCCAGGGGAATGAAGATGTCGAAGCGGACACTCTACAAGCTCTTTCCCAGCAAAACGAGTCTGTTCCGTGTCTGTCTTTCTGATTTTGCCAACGGAATCAGAAGCCGGATCCAGCAAAAACAGATACGGATGGACAGCTCGTGCATGGAGGCACTTTTCATCACAGTGGATGGCTATCTCACCCTGCTTCATTCGCTGGGGAAGAAGTTGCTGATGGATATTGCTGCCGACAGGGAATACCGTGCTGCTTTCGAGCGGGAGGAGGCTTTCTGGTTGCAGCAGTTGATTGATGTCTTGACGCATTGTAAGATTTGCGGTTATCTGCTTCCCGGAGTCGATCCCGACCGTTTTGCACCGGATTTGCAGGAGGTCATCTACCAGAGCAGCTTGCAAGGCACCCCGTACCTGGTACAGCGTATGTTGAACTATACGCTTCTGCGGGGGCTTTTTAAGATGGACGGTATCCGTTATATTGACGAACACCTGAAACCTGATAATTTGAATGTTTGTGTATGAAGAGAAAGAGGTGGACTACCCTGCAAAGGGAGCTCACCTCTTTTTATTTTCTTCGTTCGTAAACGGTTGGTTACAACATAGTGCCTTTATGAATCCGATTACTTTATAACCCTTCGATTATGCTTAAAGGTAAATCGGTACATTCGGCGATAGACTCATTGTCTATCCCTTTGGCTTTCATGTTCCGGGCTATTTTCAGCTGGGTTTCTTGTGCACCTTTTTGTTCAGCTGCATCCATTGTCACCAAATAATCTCGGTACACTTTGACGCTATTGTCGTATCGCTCCCTGTCTTCCGGAGACATAGAAGCCACATCAGCGATATCTTCCAATTTCTCGAAGACAGCTTTTCGTGCCTTGAACGGCATGCGTTTTAAAGTTTCCATATTATTTAATATATAAATCCAACGTTCAAAATTCGTTTCGCATTCCTCTTCGTTTTTGTTGAAGAGAGGGAGGGCGATAAAGATTTCCCGGAACTTATCCGAGAAGAGTTCTCCTGTTTCCCTGTCACTTAGAATAACATCTGTGCGGAGTTTTATGTTCTTGTCGATAATGAAATTCATCAAGAAAACTCCGTATACGGCTTTTATTTCAAACTTCCATTCATTGCCTACCCTTCCTTGATTGATGATGGCACGCGATAAATAATAAATCGAGCGTTCTTTGAAGTTGCTTTGCATACGGTTCTGCATTTCAACGATGATTTTTTCGCCTGTGTCCGTGGTGCAATATACATCATAGATAATACCTCGTCCTTCCGGATAGAGCGGCAATTGCTCATTATTCAAAAACTGTAAGTCCGTTATCACTCGTTCACCTTCGAGCAGGTCGTTCAGAAATTCGATTAGTAAATCCTTAGACACTTCTCTGCCGAATATTAGTTTGAATCCGTAGTCGGTGAACGGATTGATAAATTTACTCATTGTTTTGGGTCGCTTCTTTTTATGTTTTGCAAAGAGACGTTTCTCTTTATACATAAAAAAGAGGCTTTTTCTTCGTACTACAAAGGTACGATAATTCTTGGTTTTCCATCCCTTTTGCAGTAAAAATAAAAGGTTCCTTGTTTATAGGCAGACTTTTCCGCTTTATCTTCCCCTGATTAGCTTTTTCAGTGTCCCGTTGTAGGTGTTTTCAAATTCCGTCGGATGATTGAGTGCCCAAAGAATGTAATCACCCGGTTCATTCTTTTTGAGTAGGGTAGGGCGGTATTGGGAACTAAGAATTTTCCATAAAATACCGCCGGGGCCTCCCAATTCTTTACGTCGGGCAAGGGCGACAATCGCTTTTACGGTCTGTTCGTTCCGGATGCCGATAGTTTGCATATTAAGTAGAAGTATAGCTTCCGAGCCTCCTCCCGCTTGCATCCCTTCCGAAACCGTTTCTTTTCCAATCGATTTATCCAAAGACAAACCCTCTACAACGACAGGCGAAGCCTGAAAAACGCTGTTTGACGGAACGGGCGGCATGCTCCTCTCATTCTCCTTTCCGTCTTTTCCTTCCCTCTCTGTCTCTATGTCTTTTTTTATTTCAGGTTTGATTTCATTTTCCATATTCCTTTCCTGTTTACCTTTGATATCTGTATCCGTTTCTTCTTTTGTTTGTGGCATTGTTGTAGCAAATTCATGGGGTTTTGTAACATCTTTGCCGGAGTCATCCGTATTTTCCGGTTCTATTTCACTACTCTCCTCCTTGATAATCCAGAAATGTTCCAGGGGTAATTTATATTTTCTCCGGCTGTCGGGGATGGTTTTATGATATTGTTCCTGAATCGCCTGTGAAGTCAGTACGCCATACTCCTTATATATAAGATCATCGAACAGCCCCACTGACAGGCAATCATCAATGATGGCCTGCATTTCCTCCTCCCCGCAACACGCTTCCTGGGCGATGTCGAAAAGAGTGTCTTTGTTCCACAAAATATAATAACCTTTTTCTTTATAGATGAGGCAGAGCAGCGAAGTGAGTGCGGCAATCCCTGCCGCGTGGTGGCGACAGGAGATGCGGCGTACTTTTCTGTCCTGCAGAAAATTGACATCGAGGGGGAAATAATCTAATCCGGGTTTGGAAATGCGGGCCATGATGATAAAATGCTGGTTGTAAATGGTTGATTATTACTGAATAAATTCTGCTTTTACATCGAAGCAGGGGCAGGATTTTATATACTCGTCAGGTGAGATAATGCCGTCTCCATTGAGGTCAGGACTGGTGTCCCGATGCCCTATCACCTGCTTCAGAGAAGGGAAGACAAGGCGCAAATCTTCTACCAGCCGGACGAGTGCTTCACGTTGCGCTTCCGTCCGTGTGTCGGCAGGCCGGCCGTTCCTGTCCAATCCGCCAATGTAGCAGATGCCGATAGACCGATGGTTCCAACCTGTACAATGCGCTCCGTCGAGAGCAACATCTCTTCCCGGTTCTATCGTACCGTCGAGACGGATGACGAAATGATAACCGATAGAACGAAAACCACGTTGACGATGCCAGCGGTCGATGTCGGTAGCGGTAAAATCCTGTCCCGCACGAGTGGCGGAACAGTGGATGATGATCGTGTCTTTCATGGCAGAATCCTCCTTTCCTGTTTGCAGACGGCAGGTGAGATAACCCCGAACGCAATAGCCTCCTCTTTGGACAGTTGGCGGTAATATTGCTTTGTTACTGAATGGAGCACCGGAGAGAAGGGAGCATCCATCGGCGGCGTTGTCGTTTGATTAGGCATGGTGGGCCGATTAAGCACTGTAATCAGATCAGGCCTTGTCTGAACCATAATAAAAGCATCTCCCCGATGATGTTGCACACGCAAGGCGTGTTGTTTCACGCGGTCCGGATGCTTTAGTTGGAGGATAAGCCAGTTTCGGTGCGCAGGCTTCAGACGTTCCTCTCTGACCATTTCTTTCATAGACGGGTAGGCACGCAATACTTTCCCCGTTGCATCCGTAACGGCGAAAGGTGTTTGATGAGATCCCACTCCCGTACGTCGTAATCCCGTCCGGATGGCGTGCATCATATTGGTGTATGCATCGCACCATTCGAGGTTTGACACGTGGTTGTTCATCGTATTGCCATCGAGGTGGTTAATCTGTGGCAGCTGCTCCGGGTTGGGGATGAATGCTTTGGCAACCAAACGATGAATTTTGTATTCGATACAAACACCTTTATTCGGCAGTATGACAGTTTCGTAACCGGTCCCCATGATTTTGGCACAAAGGATCAACTTTGATCTGCCCTTGAAACTCAATACCCGTCCGTGATCTGAAATCATATAGTCGGGGTTTTCTTCAATAAATCTCCAATTTTCCATACTTGATATTGATAATGTTAATAAAATTATACTCTGTTAAAAAATAATCGTTTTTCTGAATCATGCGGGGAGAAACGGCGTTTCCTCCATCTGTTAAACGGCGCTTTCTGGTGCGGAGAAACGCTGTGGTCTGTATGTGTTAAACGGCGTTTCTTCCTCCTCCTCCGTATGAGGTTCGAGCCGTTCGGCACAATGAATCAGAAACTCCAGTTCTTCCCGGCAGCCTTGAATGGCCTCGTATAGCGAATCTACGTTATACTGTCTGCAAAGCGCCTCCCATTCTTTTCGTTCCTGCCCGTTCATTCCGTTCTTTTGCAGATTCATTTTTACTTGTTGCTGTCTTGCCCGTCCGTTTCGATATCCAGAAAATTTTCAGCGTGAAAGGTGCGCCAGCCTTTGGCTTCGATATCATAGTAGACAACGAACGTATTTTCCGGTTTGGGTAGATACGGACGGTGGAAACTATGTTCATATCCGGTGAGGGTGCCGGTGGCATGTCGGATGGTTCCATCCTGTTTGGTGTAGCGGAAACAGACATTTCCGTGATGCATCTGCCGGATGAGAGCCCCTATCCGGTGAGCCGTGACGAGTGCATCGTGCCGGTTCATACCGTTGTTTTGCCGGATGACGGCAGCTTGCTTCATTAGCTGTACCCGTTGGAAGGAATGATTTTTTTCAGTTTCAGTCATTTTGATTCGTTTTAATGATTTGATTATGGGGACAAAGGTAGAGAGCAGGTAATGCAAAGGCTGTCCAAGCTTGAACCATAATGAAACGTTGAAACTTTTAGTGCAGGAATGCTTTCTCTTTTTTAGCGCAAATCACAGCTTTTGGAACGAGTGATTTCTTTCCTCTTTGGCAGATTTTATTTCATCTATTTTCTTGATAATACCGGTAAGGTAGAAAATGGGTACCCCAAACCCTCTTTCTTTGTGAAAATATGGATGAAAAATATAGAATGTGTCATGCTTGAACATATATGTTAAAATAAGCATTGTACTTTTGTCGTGAATTTTATATGTAAATATTAAATAAAATGTAAAAAAATGACTAAGGTAGAAAGAGAAGTGGTTTTTAACAGTGAAAATGGTCAGAAAGAAATGACCGGTGTACGTCACAGCGACGATGATGTTAAGAAGAAAGTAATTGATTGTGTTTTTAAGTTGGGGCAACTGAATAATATTCCAGAAAAATATGTTGAAAAGAATTCGGATTGTTCGCGTTCGTCCGTGGGGCGTGTGTACAGGTGTAATTTCGACGGTCGGAGTCCTATACCAAATTGGACAACTATCTTTAATTTTTTCTCTTGTGTGATTGGAAAGGCAACGATTATTGTCAATATTCCGGAGGTGTTGTGCTGGATTCTGAAGCTTTTTCTAGGAGATTCTGCGGATGTAGGCTATACAGTTGATGATAGTCATCATATTCGTATAGATATTCAGTTTCATGACGATAAAACACTGTTCCTGGAGACTGGTGAAAAGGAAGGAAAGGTGAAGAAAAAAGATGGAAAATAGAGGAAAGCGGGAGGGGAATTACCAAGTTCTTGATGAACTTGGTACATTATTGATAACGAACTTTCCATCGAGGTCGGTGGTGGTTCCTATAGATGTACCTTTAACTAAAACGGATGCTCCTATGACGGG
>ULLR01011985.1_pt1 | contig 9288 bp, 8 predicted proteins | sample 1951381 | NCBI WGS metagenome assembly ULLR01 (sample SAMEA4835523, study PRJEB28245) | human gut metagenome | biome: gut microbiome; material: fecal sample | place: Denmark | collected 2008
TCATAAAGTTCTTGTTTACCGCTAGTCTGCTTCGGTTCACCGTTTGCTTTAGCATAAGCAACTACATCTTCCAAAGTCAACTTGCCATCTTCAAACTCCTTACCTTTACCGCCATCAAATGAAGCGTAACGGTCAGCCAGCATTTTCTTATAGGGAGATTCGTTCAGCAGAGCAGCTGCGCTTTCCAATGCACGAGCCATAGCGTCCATACCTGCGATGTGAGCGATGAAGATATCTTCCAGGTCAGTAGAGTTACGACGAGTTTTAGCGTCGAAGTTTGTTCCACCGTTACCCAAGCCGCCGTTGCGGATAATTTGCATCATAGCCTGTGTCAGTTCGTAGTTGTCAATCGGGAATTGGTCTGTATCCCAACCATTCTGATAATCACCACGGTTAGCATCGATAGAACCCAACATGCCGTTGTCTACTGCTACTGCCAATTCGTGTTCGAAAGTGTGACCAGCCAAAGTTGCGTGGTTTACTTCAATGTTCACTTTGAAATCTTTATCCAAGCCATGAGCTTTCAGGAATCCGATTACTGTTTCTGTATCTACATCATACTGATGTTTTGTCGGTTCCATCGGTTTCGGCTCAATCAGGAAAGTACCTTTGAAACCACGGGCACGAGCATAATCACGAGCGATGGTCAGCATTTTTGCCAAGTGTTCTTTTTCACGTTTCTGATCTGTATTCAGAAGAGACATATAGCCTTCACGGCCACCCCAGAATACATAGTTCTGACCACCCAGTTCGATAGTTGCATCGATTGCATTCTTGATCTGAACAGCAGCACGAGCTACTACATCAAAATCAGGGTTAGTAGCAGCACCGTTCATATAACGTGCATGGCCAAATACGTTGGCAGTACCCCACAACAGTTTGATGCCTGTTTCAGCTTGTTTCTGTTTTGCGTATGCTACGATTGCTTTCAAGTTAGCTTCGTATTCTTCGATGCTTGCACCTTCAGAAACCAAGTCTACATCGTGGAAACAGTAGTATTCGATACCCATTTTCTGCATGAATTCGAAACCTGCATCCATTTTATCTTTTGCAGCTTGTATAGCGTCAGCATTACTATTCCAAGGGAATTGTTTTGTTCCGCCACCGAATTGGTCGCCACCTTCAGCACACAAAGTATGCCACCATGCCATAGCGAATCTCAACCAATCTTTCATCTTCTTACCGTTGATAACCTTTTCAGCATCGTAGTAACGGAATGCCATCGGATTTTTACTATCTTTACCTTCGAACTTAATCTTTTCAATTCCTGGGAAAAATTCTTTTGTTGCCATAATTCTTTTATTTTTTAAAATGGTTATTATTTAAATTGTTAATTATTTATCTGAAGATAGAACCGGAGCCGGTATGTTACCGGTCATCGACTTTTCAAGACGGTATTTCCATTTTGCGTACGCGTCAGCATATTCCTGGTGTTTTGCCACATTAGGCTCAATCACATCCAGTTTGTCAAGCGTAGCAAATGCCTCATTGTTATCCTTGTAGATACCTGCACCGATACCCGCACCTTTCGCAGCGCCTACGGAACCGTCTGTATCGTAAAGCTCGATAGTAGCTCCTGTGACTCCCGCCAAAGTATCGCGGAAGATAGAACTCAAGAACATATTAGCGTGTCCGGCATGGATCATCTTCACAGGAATTCCCATTTGCTCCATGATATCAATGCCATATTTAAAAGAGAATACAATACCTTCTTGAGCGGCACGGATAATGTGGTGTTTGCCATGTGCATTGAAGTCCAGTCCACGGATGCTGCAACCGATTTCTTTATTATTCAACATACGTTCGGCACCATTACCAAAGGGCAGAATACTGATTCCTGCACTGCCGATAGGAGCTTTGGAAGCCAATACATTCATTTCATTATAAGATATTCCTTCGGGAGCAATGTTGCGTTTTACCCATGAATTGAGAATACCCGTTCCGTTGATGCAAAGCAATACTCCCAAACGTGTCTGGTCTATGGTATGATTGACATGCGCAAAGGTATTGACGCGTGACTGCGGATCATAGTTCACTTCACCGTTCACACCATAAACCACTCCTGATGTTCCTGCCGTAGAAGCAATCTCTCCCGGATTAAACACGTTCAAAGAAAGGGCATTGTTAGGCTGGTCGCCTGCACGATAAGTAATCGGTGTCCCTTCTTTCAGTCCAAGCTCTTTGGCAGCTATTGCATTTACACGTCCTTGTTCAGCGAAGGTCGGCTTAATATCTGCAATCAAAGAAGAATCAAACCCGTAATAATCCATTAAGAAATCAGCCACCCGATTGTTCTTGAAATCCCAGAACATACCTTCCGAAAGTCCGGAAACAGTTGTGCAGATTTCTCCACTCAACTTCATGGCAATATAATCGCCCGGCAGCATTATCTTATCAATCTGCTCATAGATGGTAGGTTCGTTTTCTTTAATCCACGCCAACTTGGAAGCGGTAAAATTTCCCGGTGAGTTCAACAAATGAGAAAGACATTTCTCCTCCCCGATTGTCTCAAACGCTTTCTGACCGTATGGCACCGCACGAGAGTCACACCAGATGATAGCAGGACGCAATACATGCTGATTCTTATCAACACAAACCAATCCGTGCATCTGATAAGAGATACCGATGGCTTTAATTTCAGCGGCACTCACTCCGGATTCGGTCATAATAGCCTGCGTGGACAACTTTAAGTTTTCCCACCAACTTTCAGGATCTTGTTCCGCCCATCCGGGATTCACTGCAATAATATTCGCTTCTGTTTTCGGAAAAAATGCCGAGGATACACATTTACCAGTCTCCGCATTTACCAAACTCGCTTTTACAGACGAGCTACCTATGTCATAACCTAATAGAAACATAATTTTATTTACGATTAAACGATTTACTATTTACGATTTAACGCTCAATGCCCGACTATTAATACTTTAACATTCAACGCCTAATACTTAATATCTAATACTTGATACTTAATACTTGAATAAAGTCTACCTTCTCACCTTATTATATATCTTCTTATCAAATTTATAATAACGGGCAGCACGGTGAGCCACTCCTTGTTGTTTTTCTTCCAAAGGAACTACATATTCCATCATTGCTATTTTTTTATGGAAGTTACGCACGTCCACGGCTTTGTCGTATACTAATTCAAAAAGAGTCCTTAATTGTGCGGCTGTAAATTTACGCGGAAGTAGTTCGAACAACATGGAAGGATTAAATTCTACGAACTGACGAATATAAGTCATTGCCTCCTTTATAATCAGATTATGGTCGAAAGCCAGTGTTTTCACGTCTTTCAAAGCGACCCAGCAAGCCTGGTGATCGTCCAGATTCTTATCCAACGTACGGTCTATCTTCACCATCGACAAATATGCAATGGTAACAATACGCTCCACTTTTGACTGCATAGCTCTTTCCAACCAACGTACATCTTTCGGATTACTCGTTCTGTTTTTAGAACCAAATGCTTTAAACTGCATCAGATTCACATTTTTAAGTCCTGTCAGTTCATACAAAACTCGTTGTGCAGCTTCATCCAGGGCTTCATCCATATAGATAAGACTTCCGGGAAGTTTCATATCATGATATACTTCTCCATTATCCTCACCTGCACGTTTTACAAGCAACACTTTCAGTTGTTCTCCGTCAAAACCAATCACTACACAGTCTACTGATATATGATTGTTTGCTAGAGGTGTATTTTTCTGTAAATTTTGCATATACATTTCTTTAAGACGATGCAAATATAGAGGCTACAAACCATCAAAACAAAATAAGAAACATGCTATAAAACATTGTTTTTCATATAAATACATATCATACATTCTACAATATGAATAGTTAGTGTTATCTTACGAATTACAATATGTATTTTAGTATTTCCACGGGTGAGTAATTGTATAAAGTACAAAAACTAGATGGACGCTTTATTATCAGTACTTTTCATATCTTTTCCAACAGATACCCGGAAAGGTACTTATTGTATTTTAAACGATATGTCATTTTGTACCTTATCGTTTTTTATCCTATCTTTGTCGGGTAAATATTAAAAAATCTAAAATGGAACGTCATCCAGTCATTTTATCCATTGCCGGCTCCGATTGTTCGGGAGGGGCAGGTATTCAGGCAGACATAAAAACAATCTCGGCTTTAGGAGGCTATGCAGCATCGGCCATCACTGCCATCACCGTACAAAACACACTGGGGGTACGCGCCGTACAGTCTATCTCTCCGGATATGGTTCGTGGGCAAATAGAAGCCGTGATGGACGACCTGCAACCGGTTGCCATCAAAATAGGAATGATAAATGACATTCAGATCGTTCGTGTAATTTCCGACTGTCTACAAAAATATTCGCCTGCATACGTCGTTTACGATCCGGTAATGGTATCTACCAGCGGAAAGAAACTTATGACAGATGAAGCGATAGAAGAAATCAAAAAAGAACTTTTGCCACTTGTGACATTAATCACTCCCAACATCGACGAAGCAAAGGTGCTTACAGGTAAAAGTATTCACAATATTCAGGACATGCAGGCTGCTGCCAAAATGCTGACGGATGATTATCAGACTAATATCTTACTAAAAGGCGGACATCTGGAAGGAGACAATATGTGCGACCTTTTGCATACGTCCGAATTTATCTACCATATATATGAGGAGAAAAAAATAGAAAGCCATAATCTGCATGGAACGGGATGTACCCTCTCTTCCGCTATTGCCACCTATCTTGCCAAAGGCTATCCCATGCGAGAATCCATCCAGCATGCGAAAACATATATCACTCAAGCCATTATCGCAGGAAAAGAATTGAATATCGGCCATGGTAACGGCCCTTTATGGCATTTTCCGGACACCGTTGCACAAATGTGTACTTTTTGTGCGGTTGTATCATAAAAATACGTAACTTTGCACCCGCAATTAAAAATCAATTAAATAATAAAAATATGAAAGCATTTGTATTTCCCGGTCAAGGCGCTCAATTTGTAGGAATGGGTAAAGACCTGTATGAAAACTCAGCTTTAGCAAAAGAATTGTTTGAAAAAGCAAATGATATCCTCGGATATCGCATTACAGATATCATGTTCGACGGCACAGACGAAGATCTTCGTCAGACAAAGGTTACTCAACCTGCCGTTTTCCTTCATTCTGTTATTTCTGCTCTTTGCATGGGCGACGACTTCAAACCGGAAATGACTGCCGGCCACTCACTTGGTGAGTTCTCTGCATTGGTTGCTGCCGGTGCATTGAGTTTTGAAGATGGTTTGAAACTTGTTTATGCACGTGCAATGGCTATGCAGAAAGCTTGTGAAGCTACTCCTTCTACTATGGCTGCCATTATCGCATTGCCGGATGAGAAAGTAGAAGAAATCTGCGCAACAGTAAATGCAGAAGGTGAAGTTTGCGTACCGGCCAACTACAACTGCCCAGGACAAATCGTTATCTCCGGCTCTGTACCGGGTATCGAAAAGGCTTGCGAACTGATGAAAGCTGCCGGAGCAAAACGTGCTCTTCCGCTGAAAGTGGGTGGTGCTTTCCATTCTCCATTGATGGATCCTGCTAAAATAGAACTGGAAGCTGCTATCAAAGCTACAGAAATACATACTCCTAAATGTCCGGTATATCAGAATGTGGATGCACTTCCTCACACTGACCCTGCAGAAATCAAAAAGAACCTGGTTGCTCAATTGACTGCTTCTGTACGTTGGACACAATCAGTAAAGAATATGGTTGCTGACGGTGCTACTGATTTTACAGAATGTGGCCCGGGTGCAGTACTTCAAGGATTGATTAAGAAGATTGACGGTACTGTCAATGCTCACGGTATTGCATAAATATCCGTAAGACAGACTTCATCTTTAAATGATATAGAGCGTGTTGGTAACTATTGCCAACACGCTTTTTTTATATGAAAACCATAGATGAAATACAAACGAACATGTTGTAAAACACCCTGATACTTTTCTTTTCCGGCAAACTTTCCGAATCTTTCTTTTGTTTTTATTACAGGAATCATTTACTCAAATTTATGAGCCATGAAAATACATGAATATCAAGCGAAAGAGATTTTCTCCAAGTACGGAATACCTGTCGAGAGGCACACTTTATGCCGTACTGCCGCAGGCGTCCTGGCTGCATACCGGAGGATGGGAACAGACAGAGTGGTTATAAAAGCACAAGTATTAACCGGAGGCCGGGGAAAAGCCGGAGGAGTGAAACTGGTAAACAATACGGAAGATGCTTATCAGGAAACCAAGAACATTCTTGGAATGAGCATTAAAGGTCTTCCAGTCAATCAAGTTCTGGTCAGCGAAGCGGTTGATATTGCTGCAGAATATTATGTCAGTTACACCATCGACCGGAATACACGTTCTGTCGTTCTGATGATGAGTGCGTCCGGCGGTATGGATATCGAAGAGGTAGGCCGTCAAACACCGGAGAAAATCATCCGATATTCAATCAATCCATTTATTGGTCTTCCCGATTATCTGGCAAGGCGTTTTGCTTTCTCTCTTTTTCCCCAAATGGAACAGGCGGGTAAAATGGCTGCCATCCTTCAGGAACTTTATAAAATCTTTGTGGAGAATGACGCGTCGTTAGTGGAAGTAAATCCGCTGGCACTTACAAAGAAAGGTACGTTAATGGCTATTGACGCAAAGATTGTTTTTGATGACAATGCGCTCTATCGCCATCCGGAGGTACATGCTTTATTTGATCCGACGGAAGAAGAAAAAGTGGAAGCAGATGCCAAAGATAAAGGATTCAGTTATGTCCACATGGACGGCAATATCGGTTGTATGGTAAATGGCGCCGGACTTGCCATGGCTACTATGGACATGATTAAACTTTATGGAGGTCAGCCAGCTAATTTTCTCGACATCGGTGGCAGCTCCAATCCTGTCAAGGTTATTGAAGCTATGAAACTCTTATTGCAGGATGAGAAAGTAAAAGTGGTCCTGATTAATATTTTCGGTGGGATCACTCGTTGCGATGATGTGGCAATGGGGCTCCTTCAGGCATTCGAGCAGATAAACAGCAATGTCCCCGTCATCGTCCGGCTTACAGGCACCAATGAACATATCGGACGGGAACTGTTACGGAATTACAGCCGTTTCCAAATAGCCACAACGATGAAAGAGGCTGCTCTTATGGCTCTGAAAGCATAATACGTACCAAATCACTAAAAAATAAAGCAATTATGAGCATACTAATAGATAAATCCACCCGTTTAATTGTGCAAGGAATCACTGGCAGAGACGGGCTTTTCCATGCCAAGAAGATGAAAGAATATGGAACCAATGTGGTCGGAGGTACTTCTCCGGGCAAAGGAGGAACAGATGTGGACGGAATCCCCGTATTCAACACCATGTATGATGCTGTCGAGCAGACAAAGGCTAATACCTCCATCATTTTCGTTCCGGCACGTTTTGCGGCAGATGCTATTATGGAGGCAGCGGACGCAGGCATCCGTATCATAGTCTGCATTGCAGAAGGAATCCCCACACTGGACGTGATTAAGGCACATCAGTTTGCCGAACAAAAAGGCGCCATGTTGATCGGGCCTAACTGTCCGGGACTGATCTCTCCGGGAAAAAGTATGGTTGGTATTTTACCGGGACAGGTCTTTTTAGAAGGGAATGTCGGAGTTATCAGTCGTAGCGGAACACTTACTTACGAGATTGTGTATCACTTAACGGCGAATGGCATGGGACAATCCACTGCTATCGGCATCGGGGGTGACCCTGTTGTAGGTCTTCATTTCCGTCAACTGCTGGAGATGTTTCAAAATGATCCGGAAACAGAAGCAATCGTTCTGATTGGAGAGATTGGAGGAAATGCCGAAGAGCAAGCGGCCGAATATATCCGCAATAATGTAACCAAACCTGTGGTAGCATTTATTGCCGGGCAATCAGCTCCTCCGGGAAAGCAGATGGGACATGCAGGAGCTATCATTTCGGGAAGTTCCGGTTCGGCAAAAGAGAAGATTAAATCTTTAGAAGCTGCCGGTATCCGGGTAGCACAAGAACCTTCGGATATACCGAAATTATTGAAAAGATAAACTCCCAAAGAGAAAGAAAAGACAAAAGTAGTCATATCATAACAGATGCAGATTCACTCCCTCAAATAAGTAATTACATACTTATCGTTTAGAGTAAATCTGCATTTATTTTACATACCTTTCTTTATACCTAATTTTATAAGAAGAGCATTCATAGGATATGCACAGAAGAAGCCGAAAAGCATAGCCAACTGCATCATAAACCAGAATATCCATGTGTCTTTGGGTAACGGTTCATTGATGAACAATACAAAATAGACAATCGCCATCCAGCCATACATTCCTACCTGCCAGGACAAAAGAGAAAAGAAATCCGCTTTGAAAGCACGAGCCAAGGCATTACCTACCGATATTTTTTCCATCTCCCGAATAGCATAGAATTGGAAATAAACACCAATCATCAAAGCCAGAATAAAGTCAAGTACCCAATTACCAAAGAGCTGACTTCCTGCCACAGTTACAGGAACATAGTTTGTAAACCACTCTCCTATGATATCTGCCAATGTACATCCTGCACCACAATGAAGCGCCGACAAAGCTACCGATTGCCAATAAGGACGTTGCATTCCTTGCATCGACATTTCTCCCTGCATGGCCATATCCATCTCCATATTATCTTTCATACCGGACATATCCATTCCCTTCATATCAGACATATCTTTCATGCCAGACATATCCATTTTCATCCCATCATCCTCAGCTTTCATCGGACTACTCCGTCCAAACTTATTATACGCCCATAAAGCTAAATAACTTCCCCATAATGCAGATAATATCCAGACTGCATTCATTATCTTCATTGATTGCGGACGATGTGTCAGGTCTATGGCAATATGTACTGCAATTCCGATACCTGAACATACTAAGAAAACGGCTATTAAATTGAGCATGGCTGTATGTTTTTTAAAGATTCAGATTACAAAACATCCTTTATTTGTGAATAGTTCACCCCATTACTTTTAATTTTATCCCGTCGAACTATTCCCCACACGAGTTGTTATCATTTTATAATCAAAACAATAGAATTATGAGCAGACGTAGACAATTAGAGCATGAAGTATCTGTTGCTCAAGAAAGAATAAAGAAAGCTGCAAAAGATACACCGAAGGATATCCTGAAATTATGGGAACAAGAGCTGGTAGACCTGGAATTGGAACTCAATAATATGGTGGATGATGAAGAAGATAACAATGAGGATTAACAGAAGAAAGGCGCGCTAGTTACCTAGTGCG
>ULLR01006845.1_pt1 | contig 9282 bp, 9 predicted proteins | sample 1951381 | NCBI WGS metagenome assembly ULLR01 (sample SAMEA4835523, study PRJEB28245) | human gut metagenome | biome: gut microbiome; material: fecal sample | place: Denmark | collected 2008
AGTGATTCTGGAATGTACAGAACACAAAGACAGTGGAATGCCGGGAACATCTCGTTATATCACAACTAAGAACAGAAAGAATACTACAGAAAGACTTGAGTTGAAAAAATACAACCCGATTCTGAAGAGAGTAACAGTACACAAGGAAATTAAATAATAAAGTAGTATAACCCATGGCAAAGAAAACAGTAGCAAGTTTGCACGAAGGTTCTAAAGAAGGTCGTGCTTATACCAAGGTTATCAAAATGGTAAAATCTCCGAAAACTGGAGCATACGTTTTTGATGAACAAATGGTTCCGAACGAAAAAGTACAAGACTTTTTCAAAAAATAATCGAAATAGCATATACGCTATAACTGCAAAATCCTCTCATTGGCGAACAATGAGGGGATTTTTTATTGCTTCTTTTTTTACTTTTCCAATCCTTTGTTATATCTTTGTAGCAAATGTATTATACAAACAAGTGTAAATATGGGATTTTTTAGTTTTTTTTCAAAGGAGAAGAAGGAAACTTTAGATAAAGGATTATCTAAAACCAAAGAGAGCGTATTCAGTAAAATAGCTCGTGCTGTGGCTGGCAAGTCAAAAGTAGACGATGAAGTATTAGATAATCTGGAAGAAGTGCTGATTACATCTGACGTCGGCGTAGAAACAACTTTAAATATTATCAAGCGCATCGAAAAACGTGCTGCTGCAGATAAGTATGTAAATACTCAGGAACTGAATCTTATATTACGTGACGAAATAGCAGCTCTGCTTACTGAAAATAATTCGGGTGATGTAGCTGATTTCGACGTACCCATCGCAAGAAAACCTTATGTCATTATGGTTGTGGGAGTAAATGGGGTAGGTAAAACTACGACCATTGGTAAACTGGCTTATCAATTCAAGAAAGCAGGTAAATCCGTTTACTTGGGAGCCGCTGACACTTTCCGCGCTGCAGCTGTGGAACAGCTAATGATTTGGGGAGAACGGGTAGGAGTTCCCGTAGTTAAACAGAAAATGGGAGCAGATCCCGCATCTGTGGCTTATGACACTCTTAGTTCGGCCGTTGCCAATAACGCAGATGTGGTTATTATTGATACAGCCGGTCGTCTGCACAATAAGGTAGGCTTAATGAACGAGTTGACCAAAATTAAGAATGTGATGAAAAAGGTAGTGCCTGATGCACCGGATGAAGTTTTATTGGTACTGGACGGTTCCACCGGACAAAATGCATTTGAGCAAGCCAAACAATTTACTTTGGCGACGGAAGTTACCGCTATGGCCATCACTAAGCTTGATGGAACCGCTAAAGGTGGTGTTGTGATTGGTATTTCCGATCAATTCAAGATTCCTGTTAAGTATATCGGACTAGGCGAAGGCATGGAAGACCTGCAGGTATTCCGTAAAAATGAATTCGTTGATTCCTTGTTTGGAGAAAATGCATGAAAAGAAAAACAATAGATATTATTACTTTAGGATGTTCTAAAAATCTGGTTGACTCCGAGCAGCTAATGCGCCAATTGGAGGAAGTCGGATACAGCGTAACTCATGACACTGAAAATCCGCAAGGAGAAATTGCGGTAATCAATACATGTGGTTTCATTGGTGATGCCAAAGAAGAATCCATAAATATGATTCTGGAGTTCGCTGAAAGAAAGGAAGAAGGGGATTTAAAGAAACTTTTCGTGATGGGTTGTCTTTCCGAACGCTATCTCAAGGAATTAGCTGTTGAGATACCACAGGTAGATAAGTTTTATGGGAAGTTTAATTGGAAGGAGCTTTTACAGGACTTGGGAAAGGTCTATCACGATGAATTATATATCGAACGGACATTGACAACTCCCCAGCATTATGCTTACCTGAAAATTTCAGAAGGATGTGATCGTAAATGTTCTTATTGTGCTATCCCTATTATTACAGGACACCATATTTCCAAACCAATGGAAGAAATTCTGGACGAAGTACGATACTTGGTATCGCAAGGCGTGAAAGAATTTCAGGTGATCGCACAGGAATTGACTTATTACGGCATAGACCGGTATAAGAAACAAATGCTTCCGGAATTGATTGAGCGTATTTCTGATATACCCGGGGTGGAATGGATTCGCTTGCATTATGCTTATCCAGCACATTTCCCAACAGATTTATTCCGGGTTATGCGCGAACGTGACAATGTATGTAAATACATGGACATTGCCCTTCAGCACATCAGTGACAATATGTTGAAGTTAATGCGCCGACAAGTGAGCAAAGAGGATACTTACCAATTGATCGAACAATTCCGCAGAGAAGTGCCGGGCATTCACCTGAGGACGACTTTAATGGTAGGACATCCCGGAGAAACCGAGGAAGACTTCGAGGATCTCAAAGAATTTGTACGTAAAGTACGTTTTGATCGAATGGGTGCTTTCGCATATTCCGAAGAAGAAGGGACTTATGCTGCAGAAACATACGAAGATTCTATTCCACAAGAGGTTAAACAAGCCCGACTTGATGAATTGATGGATATCCAGCAAGGTATTTCGGCAGAGTTAAGTGCAGAAAAGATCGGTAAACAGATGAAAGTTATCATCGATCGTCTGGAAGGAGATTATTATATCGGACGAACAGAATTTGATTCACCGGAAGTAGATCCGGAAGTATTGATTGATCGTTCAGAGAGAGAACTTAAGATCGGACAGTTGTATCAGGTAGAAGTGGTGAATGCGGACGATTTTGATTTATATGCAAAGATTATAAATGACTATGAATAATAAGGAATTTACATCCGAACTAGCGGAAAGATTGGGATACACAATCAAGGATACTTCCGAATTGATGAATTCTTTGTTGTCCAGTATGACACAAGAATTGGAAGAAGGTAATGTGATTGCAATTCAAGGATTCGGTTCTTTTGAAGTGAAAAAGAAAGCGGAACGGATTTCAATCAACCCGGCAAGCAAACAACGCATGCTGGTTCCACCTAAATTGGTATTATCGTATAGACCTAGTAATACATTGAAAGATAAGTTTAAATAAATATTTCCCGTTATGAATGAAAGACTAACAATTCAAGACCTTACTGACTTATTGGCAGCCAAACATAGCATGACCAAGAAAGACGCCGAAGCGTTTGTTAAAGAGTTTTTCCTCTTGATAGAACAAGCCTTGGAGAACGAAAAGACTGTAAAAATCAAAGGATTGGGAACTTTCAAACTTATTGATGTAGATAGCCGGGAAAGTGTCAATGTCAACACAGGCGAGCGTTTCCAGATAAAAGGACATACAAAAGTCTCATTTTCTCCGGATGCAAATCTAAGGGATACGATAAATAAACCTTTTGCACACTTTGAGACTGTTGTATTGAATGAAAATACAATTCTGGAAGATACTCCGATAGAAGAGACTGAGGAAGAAGAAACAGGAGAGGAAGCGTCAGCACAGGCAGTCTTAAATGAGATGGGGGATGACTCTGAAACTACTGTGATAGAAGAAAATGAAGGTACTGATGATGGTCTTTCGGAAGAAGAGCCGATTCAGGAAGAGCAAATAGCCAGTCAGCCACTTGCGGAAGAGTCCATTGAAGAACCTGCTATTACTGAGGAATCTGCAATAGCACAGGAATCGACAGAACAGACGTCTCCTAAAGAGCCCGAAGAAGCCATTACAGAGACTGATATCGAAGAAAAGGTAGAACAGCTGGAAGATGAAGAGGTTCCGGAAGAGGAAGTGATAATCAATGAGCAGCAAGCAGCATCTATAGAAGAAGAAAAAGAAGAGATCACTGCCGAAAAGATTATAGAGCAAGAGCTTCTAAAAGCAAATCTGCAACCTGTGACTCCTATAGTGCCTCCTGCTGAAAAAGAAACGATAAAACCGGCCCAACCGGAACAAGTATCCCAACCGGTTTCTAAAAAGACAGCCCCAGTGAAGGAAAAATCTCCTGTACCTTATTTAATAGCTGTTATTGTAGTCGTTTTGTTATTATGCGGAGGTGTCATTCTTTTTATTTATTATCCGGATTTATTCTCTTCTTCATCTGACAAGAATGCACTTAATATGCCGCCTGTGACGACTCAACCCGTTCAACCGGAAGCGCAGCTTTCTGATACGATTGCACATAAGGATACTACAAAGGTAATAACGCCTGATGTATCCAAAGTCGCTACCACGACACAACCGGTTGCCAAAAAAGAAGAAGCTATTCCTGTCAAAGCAGAACCTCAAACGGTTACACAACAACCTGCTACTTCTGCCTATCTGGATTCAGCATCTTATAAGATTACGGGAACCAAGACAAAATATACAATCAAAGAAGGAGAAACTTTGACTAGGGTTTCCTTGCGTTTTTATGGTACAAAGGCAATGTGGCCATACATTGTGAAACACAATCCGAAGGTTATTAAGAACCCCAACAATGTACCGTATGGCACAACTATTGAAATACCAGAACTTACAAAAGAATAAGTAGTTATAATCCATTCACCCGACCATGCAAATCCTGTATTGGTCGGGTGAAGTGTTATGGATGTACAAAAGCGTATGAAAGTACCTTAATCTAAAGATTTCGCATTGTTTTTTAATAAAAATTAGTTGCAATCGTTAATTATATGGCGTACTTTTGGGGCAAAATAAAAAGCCTTATGACACAGGCAAGGCTTACATAAAATTAATGGGATTTAAATAATAAAATATTAAGTATTTATGGCTGAATCAATTGATATCCGCGAGCTAAATGAGCGGATTGAAAGACAAAGTGCTTTCGTTACCAATCTTACGACAGGTATGGACCAAATCATTGTTGGTCAGAAACATTTGGTTGAATCACTGCTTATCGGATTACTTTCCGATGGACACGTCCTCTTGGAAGGTGTGCCTGGTTTGGCGAAAACTTTGGCTATTAAGACACTCGCTTCTCTGATTGATGCGAAATATAGCCGTATCCAGTTTACGCCGGACTTATTGCCTGCAGACGTTATCGGTACAATGGTTTACAGTCAGAAAGATGAATCTTTTAAAGTGCAGCGCGGACCTATTTTCGCAAACTTTGTATTAGCTGATGAAATAAACCGTGCTCCTGCAAAAGTACAAAGTGCTTTGCTGGAAGCAATGCAAGAACGTCAGGTTACTATTGGTAAAGAAACATTCATGTTACCGGAACCTTTCCTTGTATTGGCAACTCAGAACCCTATCGAACAGGAAGGTACTTATCCGCTTCCTGAAGCACAGGTTGACCGTTTCATGCTGAAAGTAGTCATTGATTATCCGAAGTTGGAAGAAGAAAAATTGATTATTCGTCAGAATATCAATGGTGAGAAGTTCAATGTGAAACCTATTCTAAGAGCGGATGAAATTATTGAAGCACGTAAGGTTGTTCGTCAAGTCTATCTGGATGAGAAGATCGAGCGTTATATTGTAGATATCGTATTTGCAACTCGTTTCCCAGAAAAATATGACCTCAAGGAACTGAAAGATATGATCGGATTCGGAGGTTCACCTCGTGCGTCTATCAATCTGGCTTTAGCTGCTCGTACGTATGCATTCATCAAACGTCGCGGCTACGTTATTCCGGAAGATGTACGTGCTGTAGCACATGATGTTCTTCGTCACCGTATCGGATTGACATACGAAGCTGAAGCTAACAACATGACTTCGGACGAAATCATCAGTAAGATTCTGAATAAGGTTGAAGTACCCTAATTTGTAGTTATAATACAGTCAATAAGTAGTCATAAATATCTATGCATGACTACTTAACTACCTACTAATTAACTACTGTATAAATGGAAACAAGTGAAATACTAAAAAAAGTTCGCCAAATTGAAATAAAGACACGAGGATTGTCTAACAATATCTTTGCAGGCCAGTATCATTCGGCTTTCAAAGGTAGGGGTATGTCATTTTCGGAAGTCCGTGAATATCAATTCGGTGATGATATACGTGACATAGACTGGAATGTGACTGCGCGCTTCAATAAACCTTATGTGAAAGTGTTTGAAGAAGAACGTGAACTGACAGTTATGTTAATGGTTGATGTTTCCGGAAGTTTGGAATTTGGTACGATCAAGCAGTTAAAGAAAGATATGGTGACGGAAATCGCTGCTACTCTTGCTTTCTCTGCCATCCAGAATAATGATAAAATAGGTGTGATTTTCTTTTCAGACCGGATAGAGAAGTTTATTCCTCCCAAGAAAGGACGTAAACATATCTTGTATATTATCCGTGAATTAATTGATTTCCAACCGGAAAGCCGTCGCACAAATATTCGTCTTGCCTTGGAATATTTGACAAACGTAATGAAAAGGCGTTGCACTGCATTTATCTTATCAGATTTTATTGACCAGGAAAGCTTTAAGAATGCGCTGACCATTGCTAACAGGAAACATGATGTAGTAGCATTGCAAGTATACGACAGGAGAGTCAGTGATCTTCCTCCAGTAGGACTGATGCGAATCAAAGATGCAGAAACTGGGCATGAACAATGGATTGACACTTCTTCCAAAGCTGTACGCCGGGCACATCGCGACTGGTGGATACAAAAGCAGACTGAACTGAACGATACTTTTACCAAAAGTAACGTAGATGCTGTATCCGTCAGAACCGATCAGGATTACGTAAAGGCATTGTTGAATTTATTTGCCAAACGAAATTAATGGAATCAAAGATGAATAGAAATATTATTCTGATAGCATTATTAGGTCTATTGTTTGTCAGTAAAGCAGTAGCACAGTCTGTTACAGTAGAAGCAAAAATTGATTCACTGCAGATACTGATCGGCGAACAGGCGAAAGTGCAACTGCAAGTAGCCATGGATGCCAAACAGCGTGCTATTTTTCCTGCTTACACTGATACACTGGTAAGAGGTGTGGAAATTATAGAAACAGTCAAACCAGATACACAATTCCTGAATGATCGTCAGCGGATGGTGATTACGCAGGAGTACATTATCACTTCTTTTGACTCTGCTCTATATTATCTCCCGCCAATGCCAGTTACCGTAGATGGGAAAGTGTACAACTCCAAAGCTCTCGCATTAAAAGTATATTCAATGCCGGTTGACACCTTACATCCGGACCAGTTCTTCGGACAAAAATCTGTGATGAAAGCTCCTTTCGCATGGGAAGACTGGTATGGATTGATCGCTTGTTCATTCCTGGCTTTACCTTTGCTTGGCCTGCTGATCTATCTGATTGTTCGCATACGTGATAATAAACCGATTATCCGTAAAATTAAAGTTGAACCTAAATTGCCGCCACATCAGGCTGCAATGAAAGAGATAGAACGTATCAAGACAGAGAAGGTATGGCAGAAAGGGCAATCGAAGGAGTACTATACCGAACTTACCGATGCTATTCGTACATATATTAAGGATCGTTTCGGATTTAATGCATTGGAAATGACTTCTTCTGAAATAATCGATCAGTTACTGGAAATGAATGATAAAGAGGCCATATCAGACCTAAAACTATTGTTCCAGACTGCTGATTTAGTGAAGTTCGCCAAGCATAATCCTCAGATGAATGAAAACGATGCCAATTTGATTAATGCCATTGATTTTATCAATGAGACCAAACAACCGGAAGAGGAAAATCAGAAACCGCAACCAACGGAAATCACTATTATTGAGAAACGTTCTTTACGTGTTAAAGCTATGCTGATTTGTGGAATTGCATTGTTATCAGCAGCATTGATCGGTACCTTTATATATATAGGTCTACAGTTATACAATCTTTTTGTATAAAGGATGTATAGCTTAATACTAAATAGTAAACTGTTAAATCATAAATAAAATGGTTTTTGCCAATATTGAATATCTGTTTTTGCTATTATTGCTTATACCGTATATTGTATGGTATATCCTGAAGCAAAAGAAAAGTGAAGCAACTCTTCAAATTTCAGATGCCCGGGTATATGCGCATACACCTAAAAGTTATAAGAATTATTTGTTGCATGTTCCATTTCTATTACGCTGCCTTGCTTTAGTACTAGTTATTTTGGTTCTTGCACGCCCGCAAACTACTAATAAGTGGCAGAACAGTGAGATAGAAGGAATTGATATTATGCTGGCTATCGACGTTTCTACCAGTATGCTGGCTGAAGACTTGAAGCCGAACAGACTGGAAGCTGCTAAAGACGTAGCTGCAGAGTTTATCAATGGACGTCCCAATGATAATATCGGTATTACATTATTTGCAGGAGAAACTTTCACCCAATGTCCGTTGACTGTAGACCATGCTGTATTGTTGGATATGATACATAATATCAAATGTGGTCTTATCGCTGACGGTACTGCTGTCGGTATGGGTATTGCAAATGCTGTAACCCGCTTAAAAGATAGCAAAGCGAAATCCAAAGTTATTATCCTATTGACGGATGGTACAAATAACAAGGGAGATATTTCGCCTATGACAGCGGCAGAAATAGCAAAAAGCTTTGGTATTCGTGTATATACCATCGGAGTAGGTACCAATGGAATGGCTCCTTATCCTTATCCAGTCGGAAATACGGTGCAATATGTAAGTATGCCGGTAGAAATTGATGAAAAGACATTGACAGAGATTGCCGGAACGACAGATGGTAACTATTTCCGGGCTACGAGCAACTCGAAGCTTAAAGAAGTATATGAAGAAATTGATAAACTGGAAAAGACGAAACTGAATGTAAAAGAGTATAGTAAGCGGGACGAAGAATATCATTGGTTTGCTTTAGCAGCTTTCCTCTGTGTCTTGTTGGAAGTACTATTACGTAATTCGGTACTCAAGAAAATTCCATAAGGATGTTTGTCAATCGTTATTTGCCAATCATAAAATAGTAAGAAGATGTTTCGATTTGGAGAACCTACATATTTATATTTATTGTTGCTATTACCTTTTTTAGCAGCTTTCTACTTGTATTCCAATTACAAGAGGAGAAAGAATATCCGACGTTTCGGAGATCCGACTTTGTTGGCTCAGTTAATGCCTGACGTATCCAAATATCGTCCGGATGTAAAATTCTGGATTATTTTTGTTGCTATTGGTTTGTTCTCCGTATTACTGGCACGCCCTCAATTCGGTTCAAAACTGGAAACGGTTAAACGCAAGGGAGTAGAGGTAATTATTGCTTTGGACATTTCAAACTCTATGTTAGCGCAGGATGTACAGCCTAGCCGTTTAGAAAAAGCAAAAAGATTAATATCCAGATTAGTAGATGAGCTTGATAATGATAAGGTAGGTATGATTGTATTTGCCGGTGACGCTTTTACACAGCTGCCAATTACAAGTGACTATATTTCCGCTAAGATGTTCTTAGAATCCATTAGTCCTTCGTTGATTTCTAA
>ULLR01010658.1_pt1 | contig 9142 bp, 5 predicted proteins | sample 1951381 | NCBI WGS metagenome assembly ULLR01 (sample SAMEA4835523, study PRJEB28245) | human gut metagenome | biome: gut microbiome; material: fecal sample | place: Denmark | collected 2008
CAGCCTTTCTTCACAGCCTTTTTCAATACTCATTATTTTTATTTTAGACATTCCGGTCATCTCGCTGACGTCGTCAATATCCCAGAGCCCCCGGGACAAGCCCGAGGGTAACAAAGAAGAGAGGAGTCCGAGTATAACTTTTATATTTATTGTCATTATCCGGCAGTCAAGGAGAGAGATGTCCGGCTCAAGGCCGAACATGACAAAGAAAACAAAGCCCCTCTTCCGAGGGGCTTTGCTTATTGTAAAGGCGGAATGTTAAGCTGAGCAATGCCGCCGGGACGGATTTTGACGTTTGAATAACGCATGTTTCCGGTTTCAATAACAAATCTCTGTCTTCCGGTAAGCTGCGATGCCAAATCATAAAAATCTCTGGCCGTAAGTTCCTGTCGCTGCGGATTCATTATGTACAGCACGCAGCCCTGCGTTCTTTCGGCAACACCGCAGCGGGCGCGCCCTCTCGGAACTTCGGGATTGATTACGACGCCTTGCAGACCGTCGCGAACAACCGTTTCCTGCGCAAAGAAAAACTTGGCAATGGCAAAGCCGAGGATAAAAGCAAACAATGCGCCGAAAAACAAGGCTTTTTTTGTAAACATGTTGTCAACCATAAACTGTTCGGCCAAAGGCACTTTCGGCGGCGTGATGTCGCTTTCGTCAATAAACTGCGGCTGAAAATCGCTGGCGACTTCCTGCGTATTGTTCAATGCCGGCAGATTTTCTCCCCCATCCAGAATTGCGTCAAGGTCAAAATCGTCTGCCGGAGACTGTGTCTGCTGTTGAGCCTGCGGCTGATAAACCGGTTCGGCTTTCGGCGGCATGGCTGCGGACACGCCTGCGGCATTTGACGGGTTGACGATCCTTTTAATCGGGCGTTTGACTTTTTTCAATCGGGGCCGGTTCGGATCCGGCATGCTGCCGCCTGCAGGTCGATTGATGTTGTTAAAATCTTCTGCCATTCCTTAAATCCTCTAAATTAAGTTATCTAAAATCGGTTTGGTCGTTTTCAGCGTGCGGATAATCCGCGGAACCATAAAGACCACGGTTTCCGATTTGGGTGACTTTGCGCCAAACAGTTGGTTCGGAATGCCGATAATCAGGAAGTTTTCGCCCAGACGGCTGCGTACGTCAAAATGTGTAATCTGGCCGTTGGTCGCCTCCAGCGTAATGTCCGAGAAAATTCGGTTGCCTTTTTCCAAGGAGGCTTTTGCCAGAATGGACAAGTCGGCTTCAATCGAATCGCGGCGGCCGCATTTGCCGATGTCAAAGCGCGAAAACCACAGGTTTGGCACCACGAATTTTCCTTCCGCAACCGGCATAACCATTGCCTGTCTGCCTAAAAACTGGCGCAGCGTACTGATGTTCAGCTCATTGGTGGTTGTCAGAACCCGGCCGATAACACCGGTTTTGGCCGTCGTAACCGTACCGAAATAGAAGGCGTTAAGCAGTTCTTTCCATTCGACGTCTTTGCCCTTGTCATAGGGATAAATCCGGAAAACGCTCACGTCATAAGCCACCAGCGTCGGATTGCTTTCAAAATATTTAATCAGGTCCATGATTTTGTTTTTAAGTTCGAAATCAGCCTCAAACGTAACCGAATAGTCCGCCCAGTCGGTTGTCATATCCGTAATGCCGGAACCGCGCAGAACATCAAGCAGTCCGAGCATTATCGGCCGCGACTTCGGAACATACAGCGTAAAGTTACCCTTGCGGCTGATGCGCATGGTCTTTTCTGATGCCTCGTAGGAATAGTAGATTTCGCCGGCATCGGCAATCATATTGATGACCTCTGAAAATTCGCCGCGCAGGTTTTCGGCCGAAATGCTGGCATAAGGAGCGTCTTTGGCAACCAGTTTGATGCCGGCTTCCTTGGTCAGCTTGTAAAGAGCTTTTTCTGCCGGCATTTTTTCAAACGAAAAACCGGTAACTTCAAAACGCGGCAAAGGGTCGTTAACGCCGTTTTTCTCCAGCCTGAAGGCCGACATGTTATAGGGCAGGGTCAGTATCATTTGCTGAGTGTCCCAGTTGACGCTGCAACGCAGGGGCGTTTCCAGATCCAGTTCGTTGGCGCCTTTGGGTGTGCGAATCATATTCGGATCCTGCGGATAAACCATATCGGCGTTCAACCGCTGGTCAAGAGGCGGCAATGGCTGCGGCTTTTCGGTCCTGCAGGCCGACAATACGGCAAAAACAGCCAGAATGCCGAAGAATTTAATTACGTTATGGGACAGAAAACTTCTCATTTCCGACTACTTGACCTCGTCTTTTGCCGGTATGGCCTGCTGTGCGTCGGGACTGACCGGTTTTTTTATTTTGATGATTTTTTTGACTTCGTGCGGTACGGCGGCCTGAGGCTGTGGTCTGGCCTGCTGCATCTGCGGATTGGGTGCCGCCGGAACGGGCTGCGGAGCCGGTTGGGTACTCTGCTGCATTGTTTCTGTGGCGGCCATATTATTTTGTGCCATCAGTTTTTCCATCAGCTGGTCCATGTTCATCCCTGCGCCGACCGTTGGGTCGACCGTCTTGTCGATTTCGCCCAGAACCTCTTTCATTTTTTCAACTTCATGGGCGTCTTCCTTAATCATGTCCGGCGAAGAATTGTTTTTCAGCTCCAGCTGATACTCGGCCAATGTTTTTTTGAAACTTTCCATGCCGCCGGCAATTTTTTTCTCCACATAAGGATAAAGTTCCTTGTGTTCCAGAATATAGTCGCCGGTTTCGCTGATTTCTTCCAGAACGTCAAGGATATAGCCGTAGTACTTATATTCTTCCATGGCAATGTTGCCCATACGGATACAACGCGCTGCAATCCTTGAGATTGTGCGGTCGTAATAATCCTTGAGCAGGATATAATTGTCCAGATACCAAAGGCTTTCCTTGCTGGCACCTGTCGGCTGCGTATTCTGTTCCATGTTTGGCTCCTCACATTCTACTCTAGTTTAGCCGCGTTTTTTTGTAAATTGTTTTCTATGAGCTTTACCCAACTATATCGTCTTTAGGAATATAGGGTTCTTTGTTCTCTTTTTCATCGCTGATTTCGGCGATTCCCAAATTAAGGCCGACAACCGGAAGCGGAGAGGCGTCGTCGGCGTTTTTATAGACGTCGTCGTGAAAAATCAGGTCGCCGCTGTAAAGCGGATTGGCCGTTTCTTCGTCATTTTCTGTCACATAGGAATCCGCGGCGGCTTCTGTTGCCGTTTCCTTACTTTCCTGTGGCGTTTCGGTTTGGTCCTCGGGAATTTCCTCGTATTCCCATTCCCAGTCGCCGTCTTCGCTTTCGTCCGGCGCGGCGGTCATCTCCGCAGCCGGAACTTCTTCCGCGGTGTTTTCCGGCGGCGTTTCGGTTTGGTCTTCGGGAACTTCCTCATATTCCCATTCCCAGTCGCCGTCTTCGCTTTCGTCCGGCGCGGCGGTCATCTCCGCAGCCGGAATTTCTTTCGCGGTGTTTTCCGGCGGCGTTTCGGTTTGGTCTTCGGGAACTTCCTCATATTCCCATTCCCAGTCGCCGTCTTCGCTTTCGTCTGATGCAGCGGTCATCTCCGCAGCCGGAATTTCTTCCGCGGTGTTTTCCTGTTCGTCTGTCAGTGCGAAGTCTTTCGGCTGTTCTCTGGAATATTCGGCAATCAAATCGTCAAGGTTAAAGTCTTCATTTTGGTTTTCGGTTGCGGCAATTGCCGGCTCTGCGCTTTCCACAGCCGCATTTTCCGTTTCCGCCGCTGTCGTTTCTTCGGCCGGAACCTCTTCCCATGTCCATTCAGCATCCTCAGCGGCCGGCTCTGCGCTTTCCGCAGCGGCATTTCCTGTTTCCGCCGCTGTCGTTTCTTCGGCCGGAACCTCTTCCCATGTCCATTCAGCATCCTCAGCGGCCGGCTCTGCGCTTTCCGCAGCGGCATTTCCTGTTTCCGCCGCTGTCGTTTCTTCGGCCGGAACCTCTTCCCATGTCCATTCAGCGTCCTCGGCGGCCGGCTCTGCGCTTTCCTCGGGCGATTCTGCCGGCGTTTCTGTATTGGGGAACTCTGTCGGCGTCTCGGAAAGCGGCATGTCTGCGTCAATGTCAGGCAAACCGATGTTTTCGTTTTTCTCGTCTTTTTTGAATAATGAAGAAGCCAGCGACGACAGCCCGTCTTTTATCCCGTCTTTAAGTTTAGCTGCGGCCTGTACGCCATCGTCGAACAAAGAGAAGTCCAACCCGTTGGTTTCAGCGCCAGAGTCTTTGTTTTTATTTTTTTTCTTCTTCTTTTTTTTCTTTTTTTTCGGAAGTTCTTCTTCGTCTTCCGCCGCATTGTTCTCGTCCGAAAAAAGCTCGTTTAACTCGTCGTTTTCTGTACCCGGATTGATTTCGGGAATCTGAAAGTCTTCCTGTTCCGCCGGACTGATCGGAATTGGCCGCGGAGTTTTGTCCTTTTCCTGTTGGATATATACCGGTTGTACCGCAACTTTCGGAGCATTTTTTGTTTGCTGTTCAAAGAACTTTTGATTCTCTTTCTGCATCCGCTCCATGGCTTCGACAATTGTTTGCGTCGAAAGCTGCTGGCTTTCTTTCAGTGCCACTGAAATGATCGCCGAAAGCTCTTTGGTTTGGGTTTCGGACATTTCTCGAAACAGTTCGGACTGTGCTTTGACAATGCCTTTGACGATGTCCTCCATCGGCGGCATAGGTGTTGCATTAATCTGAATGTTGTTTGCGTTGGTGTTGCTGCTGTTGCTGGCTGCCATGGTATTATGCTGCATAATCATCTGCGCCATGCGATCCTGCGATTCCCTTATGGCGTCCAGAATTTCCCTGCTGCCGTCCGGTGAAGAAAACGAAGTTTCTTTGCCTGAGCCAAGCGATTTTACCGGCATGTTCTTTATGGCTGCCGCATTTTCCGCCAATGCCTGCGCCATTTTTTCCTGTGTCGCAATCAGAGCCGACGTCAGTTCGCTGTTGCTGCTCTTTTCAGCAAAGATTTTGGCCATTTTCTCCTGCGAGGCAATTACGGCGGCCGCCAGTTGTTTGTTTCCGGTCTGGCTTCGTTCTTCGCTGAATTTCAGTGCCTGAGAAAATGCTGCGGCAATTTCTTTGGCAAAAGATGCGTCGGCAACGATTTTCGCCGGTCCTGCATAAGTGGGGGCTGCAGGTTGCGGTGCAGCTGCGGCCGGTTGCGGCTGTGCCTGAGGAATGCTGTTTTGCAACTTGGCGTTTGCCTGAATTTGCGCTTCGGCAAGTGCAGTTGCCAAAATTTTGGCTCTGGATATTTCGTCGTTAAGCTCGGGTGTCGCCGAGGCGGTTTGAAACTCGCCCGAATGGTCGCGTGCAACGCCGGCGCTTTGCTCAAGTTCGTCGACATATTCCTGCAAAACCGAACCGCCCGGCAGAGAACCGAACATACCCCTGATTTCTGGAGGCTGTTCCAAAATCATTTTGTTAAAAGCCTCTTTTCTTTCGGTGCTGAAAATATGCAACTGGCGGAAAATATTTAAAAAGCGCTGAGCTATGATGATGGGGTCTTCCCCGCCGCCATGATTTTTCTTATACAGCTTGCGGCTGTCCGCGCCTTTTGAATAAGTGTCAACCACCTGTTTTGTCCGACTCTTGCTAACTTTTATTTAAAATTCATCCATATTACCGATTTTAGGCTCTATGTCGTAAATTTCAGGTTAACAAAAGCGGCGGGAATAAAAAAAACTCCGCCGGTCAGGCGGAGTTTGGAACTAAAGCTCAATGGCGACAACTTTATGAATTTTGCTCAAATCGTCGTTGCCGATTTCTATTCTTTCGTCCGGGTTCCAGCGCAGACCGTAAAGCTGTCCGTTTTCGTCTTCGCGGATGCTCAGTATTTTAGCTTCTTTTTCATCGACGAAATACAGGGCGATGTCGCCGACGCTGACAACATCCTGCGGGTCGACAAACAATATCGAACGGGTCGGTAACAGCGTTCCCAGACGCCTGGTGCAAAGATTGACGGCATAAGCATCTTTTTTGCTGAAAAGTTTAACCGGACGCTGAACTTTCTTAGTTTCTTCGTCAAAGTCGATAATCACGTTGCCGTCTTTGCCTGCCGTTCCGTAAACGGAAATCTTGATGTTGTCCTGACTGTTGTTGACGGCGTTGGTAAAGGCGGAAATGGCGCCGCGCGGGGTAGACAGCAATTTGTATTTGGCATCGTTGCGCTGAATAATTTCTTCAAGCATGCCTTTGTCTTCCAGACTCTTGATTTCTTCTTTCAGCTCCTCGGCAGTCATCTCCAGCGCTTTGGCAATGTTTTTAAATTCCTTGTCCGAAACTTCCCGCTGTCCCATTTCAATACGATGATAAACGGAAAGGGTCATGTCGGCGCTCTCGGCAACCTCAATCAGGGTCAGGTTTTTTTCGTTTCTGATTTGGCGCAGACCAGCACCCAGCGTCTTCAGGCCGCTTTTCTCGTTAATCTTGTTTCTTCTTTCCTGTTCGCGGCGCCACGACTGGACGATTTCCTGCTGCGAATTTTGTTCGTTGACAAACAGTTCCTGCAACGGGCAGTCCAGAAATTCGGCAACGCGCACCAGCTGTTCCTGATCGACGCGGCGATAGCCTTTTTCGATTTTGGAGATGGCAGAAAGGCTGACTCCCAGATGATCCGCCAGTTCCTGCATGGAACGGCCGCGCAGTCTTCTAAACATTCTTATTTGGTTCGGGAAAATAATTTCTTCCATAGTATGTTTATCCTTTTGCTGTAAAGAACAAGATTTAATGTTAAGCAAATAATAAATACAAGCGGCTTATTAATCAAGAAAATAGTACAAAAAAAGACAATTTGTGTACAAATATTCACAAAAGAAACCCGGTTTTTCGGATTCCTTTTGTGTCGGATGTCAGCGTTTGTTTCCGGAAATTACTTGGAAAATTCCTTCATCGAATTTGGCTGTCCGTAAACGGCTATCTGCTCGGCCATCAGGTCGAGGTCGTCCTGCCCGAACATGATTTTGTCCTGCGGAATTGACGCGGACAGGCGGCCGTTGGAGTCCATCGGCTTGCTGTCATATTTTGTATAATAATCGGCAAACGCATATTTGTTTTTGACTGTCGCCGTGTCTATTTTTCCGTCCGTATAGGTATAAGTTGAGCGCTTGTTGATAATGCCGTCGGAACTGTATTTGACGGCAGAACCGCTTTTGCTGATTCTTTCAACCGATGTCATTATCCGGCCATTACTGATATTCATGCTGAAATTGGTCGTCGTGCCGTCGGCGTTGGTCTGTTTAATTGTGAAAGAACCGTCGTCGCCCCGGACAATTTCGCGAGCCGCAAAGGAAGTGTCCATATCGGCCAGTTCCGAGTTGGGCATTCTTTCTTTCAGAGCCTGTTGCAAAATAGCCGTATTGACCATGTCCTGTCCCAAAGTCGAGTTCTGTTGGAGGGTGTTGACGGCAACCATGTTCAGCGAACCGTCGCGATTGGTCATGTTGCGACAGGCTGCGGAGTCGATTTTAATCGTCTGCTGCAGAAGCTTGCCGTCTTTGCCGTATTTGTTCTTAACCGTCATATATTTGTCGGTGGTTGTCGTTCGGTCATGGCTGAAACGGCCGAGCATCTTGATTCTGGAGCGCTGGTTGGTTACGGCAAGGTTGCCGGAAGCGTCGCGCGAAACCGTGCGGGTCGTTTTGCGGCCGTACCAGTTGCGCACGGTTGCCGTAACGCTGCCGTCTTCGTTGGTCTTGGCGTCGTCGCTTTTCATTGCCCGGTTGGCCATTCGGTTGACCTTTGCCGAATGTGCCATGTCGTGCAGGCCTTGTCCCATCTGTTTTCCGGCCCATTTGGTTCCGCCCCAGACCTTTTTGCCGGTACCGAGAGCCGCTTGTGTCGCCACATTGTTAACCATGCCGCCGAAAGGCGAACCGATTGGCTTAATGCTGAAACCGCCTTTGGAGAATGATTTGGCAAATTCTTTGGCCTGATCCAAAACGGCCCAGCCAAGCAGCATCCAGAAGACCATCTCAAGGGTAGTCACTGACCACCAGGCAACGCCTTTTAACGGATCAAGAATAATATTCCAGCTACTTCCCTGTGTGCCGGCATGTTTTAATTCCGGAGTCATTATTTTATTAATTGTCTGTTCCATGCCGGTCGTAATGATAAATATGACGATCGACAGGAACAGGAATGTAAACATGGCTGTCATAAACGTTTCCCAGACTTTGGTAACGTATTTTTTTCGCGTAATCGGGAAAGCATAGGCGGCGATGGCTACCGGAATAAGTGCCGATGCCACGCTCAGCTGTAAGATAGAATCAATCAGCAGCCAGGGATAAATAACCATCAGCATAAAGGCAGAGAGCCACAGAATAATGCCGACCAGAAGATAACCGACATGCGGAAGAATCCATATATGTATGCCTCCAATCGTATAGGACTGCTCAAAGATGGCAATACAAAATGAGGTTGAACCCAAAGTCATAATGTCAAGAAGTTTTCCCTGAATACTCTGAATGGTACAGAGAATGTTATTACCCATAGACGACGGGATGCCGCCGTCTTCCGTAACTTGCGTGAATCCGGTGCATGTCTGCCCGTCTTGTCCTGACGTTACCAGCTGTGCCAGAGTCATGCCGGTATTGAAAACCGGAGTCACAATCAAATTGATAAATTCCTGAATGTCCGAACGCAGAATGACAACAACCACAAAGACGACAAATGCCTGATTAAAAATGGTCTTTATCAGTATACGGGGCTCTTTGACATCAAAAGCCGAAACAAATTTCAAAATCGTCATAGCCAGCCACAAAGCCATTCCGATAACGACCAGATTAATCATTGCGTCGGATAAGGAAAGATAGGCTTTTTTTGCAAGATTACTGGCAGTATCAAACAAAACTCGGAACAAATCGCAAAAAATGCAGCTGCTGAAAGAATTGCGGTAAGAGTCGATATTACATTTTCCGGTTGATTGTCCAAGATTATAGGCATTCGATTCGACAACCGGTGTCGGAGCCAAAGAAACCGGTTCCCAAGTGTTCTTGGGCATATCCTGAACCCAGTTAAAAGTCAGATTAAAAGGGGTTTTGCAAGCCTCGGAATTTGGATTTTGCTGGCATTCCTGTGTGCATTGCATCGGATTAACTTTCGTATCACCACACAAAGCCTGAATTTCAGAACAAATCGGATTTATAACAGCGCCGCCGG
>ULLR01016164.1_pt1 | contig 8926 bp, 8 predicted proteins | sample 1951381 | NCBI WGS metagenome assembly ULLR01 (sample SAMEA4835523, study PRJEB28245) | human gut metagenome | biome: gut microbiome; material: fecal sample | place: Denmark | collected 2008
CGGCGGTTTTGTTTTTGAAAAAGTATTAGGAAAAGTAAAGGGGGAAATTAAATGGATATGACGGCAATGAATCAGATTGTGGGGGACATTGACAGCTTTGTCTGGGGTCCTGTGATGTTGTGTCTGCTCGTGGGTACAGGAATTTACCTTACGGCATACCTGAATTTCCGTACATGGCGCAATTTGCCTTATGCGATGAAAAGCGTGTTTTCCCGGGAAGCCCGTAAAACAAATCGGGGATCGGGAGATGTTTCTCCTTTTTCCGCACTGATGACGGCGCTTGCTGCGACCATCGGTACGGGAAATATCGTGGGCGTGGCGACCGCCATGTTTGCCGGTGGTCCGGGCGCTCTGGTATGGATGTGGGTTTCCGCCTGCTTTGGCCTGACGACCAAGTTTTCTGAATGTATGCTTGGCTTTAAGTTCCGCGAAGTGAATGCGAAAGGGGAAATGAAGGGCGGCCCCATGTTTACTATGAAGAACGGGTTTAAAAATAAAAGAGCAGGACTCTGTATGGGCTTTATTTTTGCCATGTTTACTGTCATCGCTTCCTTCGGTATCGGGAATATGACCCAGGCAAACTCTATCACCACAGCGGTGAGTGCCACGTTCGGATTTTCCAATGAAATCATCGGTGCTGCCCTTACGGTTCTCACACTGGCGGTCATTGTCGGAGGGATTACTTCCATTTCCAGAGTATCGTCCGTCGTCGTTCCCGGAATGGCAGTTTTCTACATTGCTGCGGGGCTCCTCTGTATCGCTTTGAATTTTGAAAACGTACCGCACGGATTGTACCTCATTTTTATGATGGCTTTTGATCCTGCTGCTATGGAAGGCGGTGTAGTCGGTACGATAACCGTTTCCGTGATGAATGCGGTCCGCTTCGGCGTGGCCCGCGGCTGTTTTTCCAATGAAGCCGGCCTCGGTTCTGCCGCTATTTCCGCCGCTGCGTCCACTACTGATGATCCGGCACGGCAGGGATATGTTTCTATGACGGGGACTTTCATCGACACCATCATTGTTTGCACCATTACCGGACTTACCATTGCATCTTCCGGCGTTTTGGGAACCGTCGGGCCTGACGGGAAACCGCTGGCAGGTGTAGAATTGACTATGGCTGCTTTTTCCACACATATCGGTACAGCGGGAAGCTGGATCGTTTCTATCGGCATTATGCTCTTCGCCTACTCCACCATTCTCGGCTGGGAATATAATGGCGAAAAAGCGTGGGAATATCTTTGGGGTACCCATAAATACAATATCATTTACCGCCTTGTGTTCTCCCTTGTCGTCTATGTGGGGGCGACACAGACCCTTGATCTCGTATGGAACCTGTCAGATATCGCCAATGCGCTCATGGCGATTCCGAACCTTATTTCCATGCTGATTCTTGCTCCTGTTATTAAAGAAGAAGTTCTTCGATTTGAAGCGGTTATTGCAAAAGAAAAGGTGGAGAGAAAAGCGGCTCTGCCGGAGAAGAATGAGGAAATACTCCATATCTGATAAGAGTGAAAAGATCTCGAGCATTGAGAAAATGCCCGGGATTTTTATTGGGAAAAAAGAAATCAATGTTTTGGCTGCATGAAATAAGCAAAATTAAATATGCGACTGAAAGGCATTTACAACAGGGGAGAAATCTTATATAATGGATTCGTGCCTTACAGATGGGAAACGGAATACCCTGCCGATGTCAGGGAAAGGGACTGTTTCCTTTGTTTTTGAAAAGCAGAAAGAGGGATTTTTATGAAAATAAAACACATAGCAGCAGGTCTGGCACTGCTGGCCATGCCGTTTACAGCGCAGGCAGAAGTGCGGGAAGCGGGGCTGGTGGATGGATTTGGCATGAGCCTTATTTATCCGGCAGTACATACGAAAAATGTCGCGGCGGAGAATGCGATTAATAAGGATATTACAGGGTATGTCCGTCGTATGAAGGAATTGTATGAAAGCGGCGAAAAGCAGGAAGTGTACATGACCTATACGACAAAGTATGAAGATGAAGATCTGGTGTCTATCGTTCTGGAAACATCGTCTATAAATGAAGGAATGGCGGATAGAAATGCGCAAGCCTATGGCCTTGTGTATAATAAAAAGACAGGTGATCTGCTGGACAAATCTAAATTCGGCGTGAAGGTAGACAGTGCGGAAGTCGTGAACCTGCTGAAAGAGGGAAAGCTTGACCTGTATAACATCAATGGGAAAAAGTTATCTTATGACTCTTTCTTCAAGCCGACCGCATACATGGAGGCGGAGTGCTTCCTCCTGGGGAAGAAAGAACTGGGGCTGCTCTATGCGGCAGGAGAACTGGCTCCTTATTCGGAAGGCGCGACATACGTGGTGATTCATCTGAAATAAGGAAATAAAAATACGAAAATGAAAACGGTACCCCTCAAATGCGGCGGGTATCGTTTTTGTATCAGCCGGTTGGGCACTAGCTGTTAGCTGTTAGCTATTAGCTATTAGCTATTAGCAGCTAGCAGTTAGCAGCTAGCAGTTAGCAAATAGCAAATAGCAAATAGCAGCTAGAAGCTAGCAGCTAGAAGCTAGAAGCTAAGAACTGGAAGCTAGGAGCTAGGAGCTAATAGCGGCAGCGAAGGATCTGCTGCCGTGGTGAGGAAGACGGTAAGACGTCATCCGAGTAATAGATTCTTCATTTAAAGTCACTATTCCGTTTCCTGTCTTTCTCACAAAGTATTTTTGCCTCTGTTTTGAATAGTGGGGTACGGAAAGGAAACACCGGATTCTGTTGTACCTGCAGGGGACGTGGTGTATAATGTAAAAAATCTATTGCAGCATAGGAGGAGTGAAGTTGAATTTATCCGTTCAGATTTTCGCGTCATTGGTGCTTTCCGTCGTTGTGGGGCTTGTCCTTGGGGACGGCGCGATCGGTCCTGTTAAAACATGGATCGCACCTGTCGGCACCATGTTCATTAATCTTATCAAAATGATGATCGTTCCTGTCGTTCTTTGTTCTCTCGTCGTGGGCATGACATCTATGGGGGATTTGAAGAAACTGGGGCGCATCGGGATGAAAACCGTGGGCTTCTATATGGTGACTACGGCGATTGCTATCGTTATCGGCTTTGCGGTGGCAAGCGTTATCCAGCCCGGTGTCGGTATGGCCCTTCCCGGCGAGGCCGCCCCGAAAGTAAAGGAAGCACCCACGATCATGCAGGTATTTGTCAATATGATTCCGACAAATCCGATTGCTTCCATGGCGAAAGCGGATATCCTTCCTGTCATTATATTTTCTCTTTTTCTTGGGGCAGGAATTATTTCCGTCGGCGGAAGCCGTTCCAAGCTGCTGATCAATCTTTTTGATGCGGGGGCGGAGGTCTGCTATAAAATCATCGCCATGATTATGCGCCTGGCGCCTATCGGTGTTTTCTGCCTTCTTTTACCTGTCGTCGTGCAGAATGGTCCGAAGGTTCTTCTGCCGCTGCTCTCCGTGATTATTGCTATGGCTGTCGGCTGCACGATCCACGCGGTCTGCGTGTATTCCTCTGTGGCGGCGGTCGTGGGACATATGAGTCCTGTCCGGTTTTTCCGCGGCATGGCAGAAGCCATGGTTATTGCGTTTACTACCTGTTCTTCCGCGGGCACGCTTCCGGTGAATATGAAGAACACGGAAGAAAAGCTGGGAGTAAAACGGGACATCGTGTCTTTCGTCCTGCCTCTCGGTGCTACCATCAATATGGACGGCACCGCTCTCTACATGGGGGTATGTTCCCTTTTCATCGCCAATGTATTCGGTATTCACCTGTCAATGGATCAGATGATGATGATCGTTCTTACCGGTACGCTTGCCTCTATTGGTACAGCAGGCGTCCCCGGCGCGGGTCTGATCATGCTTGCCATGGTGCTCCAGTCTGTCGGGCTTCCATTGGAAGGATTGGCTCTCGTGGCAGGTATTGACCGTGTTCTGGATATGTTCCGTACCACGCTGAATATCACCGGTGACGCTGCTGTCGCCGTTGCTATCGACGCCACGGAAAAATCCGTCCCCACCCAGCTGGAAATCACTGAATAGGAACGGATGCGAAAGCCTCAGGCTATTTATGAGGATCTCTATAAGTCAGACGTGAAGTTTAACTTATGGAGGTCTTTTTGTGTAGGCGGCTTTAAGACAGGCGGCTGCGGTATTGTGTCGGCGTGCAGTTGAATTTCTCGGAGAACATTTTCGTATAGTAGCTTTGGCTGGAGAAGCCGCAGGCGTTTGCGATTTCCAAAATGGAATTTTCCGTGGAGTCCAGGAGGTTGCGGCTGATCTCCAAACGGTACCGGTTGAGGAAATCTATGGGGGACTGCTGCATATATTTCTTGAAAAGCTGGCAGCATTTGCTTCTGGATACGCTCCCCGCCGCGGCAATACCGGCTAAAGAGATTTTTTCAGGATAGTGGTGGGAAATATAGGCGACCATCCGGCGCTGCGCGCTTATATCTGTACCGGGCATATCTTCCTGCGTCTGCTTTTCGGGAGGGAAAAGGGCGTAAAGACGGGCGAGGAGAATGTGTAAAAGACCGATGCTTTCCAGCTCGAATCCGGGGAGGTGCTTTTCGTTGATTCGATTGATTTCCCGCAGCAGTTCTCCCAGCCGCGGCGCGTCAGGAGAGGCGGAGGGAACAAGGAAACAGCGGCGGGACGTATTTCCCAGAAGAGGAGACAGAAGCCTGTTTCTGACAGACTGATTTTCTGTCAGGAGGGAAGGGTGGATAAGCGCCCGTATGAAGCGGCAGTCTTCTCCGTTGTGCGGCGCGCTTCGGTGCATGGCGGAAGCGTGTATGGCAAGGAAATCTCCGCGGGAAGCGGTGAGGATCTTTTCCTCGATATGGAAATCCATTTTTCCGTCCAGTATGTAAATAAATTCCAGTTCATCATGCCAGTGGGAAATCATCTGCAGATGGGCCTGGGAAGATATGGTACTTGTGGTGATTTGGATCGGCGGCAAAGTTCCTTTTGCGGAAGGGATGACCGCAGCGGCGCTTTTCAATACGTCAGGACTGATCATATAAAACCTCCGGTTGCAATTTTTACAAAGTGTGAAAACAGTTTCTAAAGGGAATGTACGATATTTATAAAAATGTGGAATATATTTATATTCAAATGGTAAAAACTATACTATTATTATACCAGAAACATTGATAAACATGAATATAGAAACAGAATGTTTCAAAAAAGTAGTCATTGTAATATATAAGGAGGAACTACAAATGGAAAAGGAATTAAATGCATTATTATCAGATTTGGTGGTGGAGTACCATAAGCTGCAGAGTTTTCACTGGTACCTGAAAGGAAGTCATTTCTTTGATGACCATGCGAAACTGGAAAGTTTCTATGATGAAATTGCGGAAGCGGTCGATGCCGTAGCGGAAGCCATGCTCCAGCAGAAGCTCAGACCGGAGTCGACACTGAAAGGGTTCCTTGCAAAGACAGGAATCCATGAGGCCGAAAATGAGGAAGTGACATCGGAAGAAGCATATACCCGGGTGCTGTCAGACTTCGAGTATCTTCTTAAAGAAGTCATCGCTGTCAAGGAAGCGGCAGAGGAAAAGAAGAATTACCTGGTATCCACTCTGATGGATGATTACATTGCAAGTTTCAGCAAAAACATCTGGATGCTGAGACAGGCCCTGAAATAATTCACAGCAGGGGAAAGGACGCTCTCTGAAAGGGAGTGTCTTTTTTTGCGCGGATATGGACCTGTTGTCTGAAAACAGGAACCGACAAGAGAATATATTTCTTAAAGGAATATTTCATATAAATGAAAAGAATTTTATTATTATATGGAATAAAAGTAGAATAAAAGAAACGGAAAGAGGTGGTGTGATGGAATATATCGGAGAAAGTTCGGCGATTTATTACTGGCGGGCTCTGGGACTTATCGTATCGGTGCTCATTCTCTACGTGGTTTTTGAAATGCAGAAGAAAAAGATGAGCCGTCTTTCTTCGGCAAATACACATTCCTCCATTGTACTTCTTCACAAGCGCCATGCGGGAAATCCGAACTATTCCAGCAGCACTGAAATCTGCCGCATTGACGGGCTCAGGGCCGAAGCTTTCCTTTACTGTGTCGGCGTGCAGGCGGTCTATCTGTCGCCGGGGGAGCATAATATCGAGGTAAATGCCCATTGGGCACGGCATATCCGCGGAAAACGTTTTAAGGAATATGAAGCGGGCCCGCATCATCTGTGCGTAGAAGTGGGACATGGCGAATTATGGTCGCTGGAATATTTCATTCCTGAAAAGAAATTTATTTTTTCCCGGTGCAATGAAAAGAAAATGTTCAAAAAGAGTGTGGTGTAATTATTCCCGTTTCCCCAAAAGTTTACTCAAAAACGGAATAAATCAGAGGAAAAACAAGCAACATATAACAGATAGGAATAACTTGCAAAAAATAGTAGATATTTAAAGATATCCGCTCTATAATCAAAACAGAAGGAAGAAAATAATCCTTCGTGACCGGTCAATTACAAAGGAACAGAAGTGTATCGAAAGATACAGAAAGGAGAAAGGCCATGAATACCATGTATGATGCAGTTATGAAAATGGAACAGCTCTTGGGCGTGTATGAAAGACTGATTGACGATCTTGCCGGCTACATGAAGGAAAACGGCATTGATTACACCAATGATGATTCCGTACATCCGGCCATCATGCTCTACTCCGAGGCGGGACGCATTTATTCCAGGCTCCTGCGGACGAGAAAGATGGAAGATCTTCTCCGTATGGAAGGGGAATACAACCTGATGAACGGCATGGTAAATGAAATGAAAGCGGGCGCCTGGGCAAATCTCTCGGGTGAGGATGTTTCCCGCAAGGTTATGTAACATGAAACCTCAGAGGCGTATGTCTGAAAAAAGGACATACGCTTTTTGAGTGCCGGAAAAATAGAAATTCCATCAAAAAAGCGCTTTCCCTTACCGCCGCAGGGCGATGGGCGAAAGCACTTTTTGCTGTGTGCAGTTTTGGGTGATAGAACATAACACGTTTTATCCTTGTAAGTCCCATTCTTGCCTCTGTTCAGAATGACGGCGGACGGCAAGGCGCCATCAGCGTAATAGATTTTTTACTCTATCTTACCGTCCTGTTTCCCATTTTTGCCACTGCGTTTAATGATAGGGAACGGTAAAACGTCATCCTGAACGGATGTGAAGGATCTGCTGTTGTGGTGAGGAAATCGGTAAGATGTCATCAGGGTAACAGATTTATCGCTCCGTGTCACTGTTGCGTTTACCAAATTTCCCACAAAGCATTTTGTCCCCGCTCTGAATGACGGCTGACGATAAGCGTCATCCTGAACGAATGTGAAGGATCTGCTGACATGGTGAGGCAAGCCTTTTTTCAAAAAGACATTGTTGATTTCAGCTGCCGGAAATTTAATCTCCGGCAGCTGAAATCAGGCATAGAAAAGAGCACCTGATGTTCCAGACATCAGGTGCTCTTTGTGACTAAAATTAATGGTCTATTTCTGTTTCTTTTCTCGGATGGGCAACAGTTCGGTAACCTTCCACCGCGAGGATCAGGGCGAGGATGACGAGGAGCGAACCGATAACAACCTGTGCGTAGGGCCCCCAGCCGGCGGCGCCTGCCATGATGATGCCAATCTGGTTTTTCACGATAAGGGAAAGCGAGCAGATGGTGACGAGGAGCATGAAACTCATGGGGAAGAGAAACATTTTATTGTTCTTTCCTGCGTTGCCGAGCCATGCGGCGACAGCAAGGAGACCGATGGCGGCAAGAAGCTGGTTGGCCGCGCCGAAGAGTCCCCAAATCTTGGCAAATCCGCCCATGCCGAGAGAGATGCCGAGAATGACGGTGATAATGGTCGCAAAATACGGATTCACCATGAGTTTGCGGAATCCGTCTTTGACATCTTTCGGATTTTCACCCGGTTCGAGCCAGAATTCCTGGAACATGAAGCGTGCCAGTCTGGTGGCGGTATCAAGAGAAGTGAGACAGAAAGCGGAGTAGGTGAGGACAAGAAGGGTGTACATGATGTTTTCCAGCCCTTCAAATCCCGGAATGGCGGCGACCATAGCAGCGATCCCGCCGGCAAAGATATCTGTCGCGCCGTTGGTATGGCCTGTGACGCGGGCATAGCCGATTGCGCAGAGGGTAATGATGGCGAGTACGCATTCCAGGAGCATGCCGCCATAAGCGATAGGCTTGGCATCCGATTCTTTATCAAGCTGCTTGGATGTTGTCCCTGAAGAAACAAGGGAGTGGAAGCCGGAAATAGCGCCGCATGCAACGGTAGTGAACAGAATCGGGAACAGGAACTGCGTTCCGTTTGCATTGTTGATGGTGAAGCCTGCAAAAGCGGGGAAGACCTTTTCATCAATGGTCGGATGAGCGCCGACGATGCCGATGATGGCGACGATGAGCATCGCGTAGAGAAGGAACGAACTGAGGTAGTCACGGGGCTGGAGAAGGATCCAGACCGGGGTGACCGAAGCGATGGTGATATAGATGCCGACAAGAACCATCCATGTATTCATGGAGAAATAGAACGGATGGAAATTCATGCCGATGGCCATGCACAGGACAATCGCTCCGACGCCGAGGATGGAAGAAATGACCATCGGTGTGTGGCGGCGGTATACGGCGAAACCGAAAACGATAGCGATGAGAATGAACATGATGGAAACCATGGCGACAGATGCTTTTGTCGCGCTGGCCGCCATGTCGAGAACGCCGTCCTTATAAGTCGCGCCGAACGTGGAAGCCACGATAGCGGCAAAAGCGGCCACTACAAGGATCAGTGTGAGGTATGAGAAGATGATGAAAAGCTGTTTTGCCCTTTTTGACATATTCAGGGAAATGATTTCACCGATGGATTTGCCCTGATGGCGGATAGAGGCAAAAAGCGCGCCGAAATCATGGACACCGCCGAAGAAGATGCCGCCAATCAGTACCCAGAGGGTG
>ULLR01019779.1_pt1 | contig 8849 bp, 9 predicted proteins | sample 1951381 | NCBI WGS metagenome assembly ULLR01 (sample SAMEA4835523, study PRJEB28245) | human gut metagenome | biome: gut microbiome; material: fecal sample | place: Denmark | collected 2008
GTCCTCTATGTGCTGAAAATAGACGCCGGCAACAATCGAATTATCGTCGGCAGCAAAGAAGAACTGTTATGCCGAAGTCTCCGCATCAAAGACGTCAACTGGCTTGGCGAGGAACAGCCCCGGCAAGCGGAACTGACGGTCAAGCTGCGTTCGCGGCAGGCAGCCGTTCCGGCAACGGTTGTCTTTCTTGAAGACGGCTGGGCCGAAATCACGCTGCACGAAGAGTTTTACGGCGTCGCGCCCGGTCAGGGCTGTTGTTTTTATGATGGCAGCAGAGTTTTGGGCGGCGGCATCATCGCGGCATTTTAGCTTACGGTTCCTGATTCAGAACGACACTGGTATCCGAACGCTTAAGAATATAGGGATTAATGTTTTTCGCTTCCCTGCCCGTATTCTGATACATTTTCGGGGCTCCCGGAAAATAAAAGTCCATAAAGTTAAAATAGCGCACATCGCCGCAAATAAAGTCAACCGTTGAATTTTTATATTTTTCGACCGCCGCTTCGAGCACCTTTCGAATATCGCCGCGCTTAACCCTGTACAGGGACGGAAACCGAAAACAGGTCAGAAAGCCGCTGGCCGCAAAATCGTCCAGATATTCGGCATTCGGCGACACAATGACCAAATGTGACTTATGCATGATATTGCGTCCTGTCAGCGCAATAAGTTCCCTTAAAATCTCAGACTGATTGTTAAAATCAATGTTTTTGACGTCAAGCCAGAAAAACTTTCCGCTCAAATCCGGTTTCACGGCAAACATATCGTCAAGCGTTACCTTCCCGCTGCCGCGGCCGACAAAAAAAGTACGCTCTTTTTCGTTATAAACGACATCAATTTCAAATCCGTCATATTTGTTGAAGTTTTTGGCGAGCTTTTCCGGACTGTTGACGCCATAGAGCCAGATTTTCGACTTAAAGCCGAAACGGCCTTCGCGCTCGGACATATTGTCTTCGGCCACCAAATCCTTAAACTTGAGCGGCGCCATAAAATAACCGCGCATAAGCTTGTCGTTCATATGCACGCTGACAGCCCACACGCCGTACAGGGCTGCGGCCGCCAGCAAAAGTTTTTTCAACATCGAAAAGCCTTCTCCGTTAACGGGTTACCTACCGGCATATCATAACTTTCGCGGCCGATTTGTCAACCTGGTTAACGTGATATTTACTTTTGCAACAATATTGTAACTATTATTTTCACATTTTTTATAGTATGATAAAAGAAGATGGAGAATTATGGAGGCGGTCATGAAAAAGTATTTCTACATTCTGGCGGCAATCGGCTGTTTGTCTTTAGCCGCGACGGCGAACGCGCAGCTGCCGGCCAACCCCTGGTCACCCAATCCAAACGACGGTTATTTTGGCGACAATCTCCCCGAAAAAGGACCTGATACGTCTCCGAACGCTCCCGCCTACGAAAACGGGCCGACCAACGGCGACATTCTGCCGGTAGACCCCTGGGCCCGTGCCCGTGACCGCAGCGGCATCGTTACCTGGAGAGGTTCCGGCCAGCACGGCAAATTAAATTACGTCGGCGAAGCCACCACCTACACCGATGCTCAGGGTCAGGAAATGATTGCGCCTGAAGTCAACCGCCACAACATGCTGGTTATGACCGAACATCTCCGCAACATGGGCTACAAAATTCCGGAAAGCTATGATCAGAAGATTAAAGACATGCCGAAAGCCTACGGCAAGCTGCTCCGCGAAAACTATGACAAGGTCTTTTCCGCCGAAGATCCGTTCGGAAAGTCTTTCTCCCGCATTCTGACCGATGTCGAAGACGGAACCGGACTTGACTTTGAAAACATTCTGTTCAACACGATGGACATTCTCGGAACCGACTGATTTGAGGAAAAAGCTTATGTTTAAACTTCTTGCCGTTTTTCTGTCACTGCCTTTATTTGCAGCATTTCCGGCTGCGGCCCAAACGGCCGCGGTTTCGGCCGCTCCGTCGGAAACCGCACTTGACCGCGAGGCCGACAACCTCAATATCGTTTCGGCCGAAGAACGTCTCAAACTCAAGCGCAGCAGCACCAAAAGCATTGACCTTAACCTCAAGAACTCAACCAAGGGTGAAATTTCCGACATTGTCAAAAACGCCAATCTGGCCGAAAAACGCGCCGCCCGACAGGAGGGGCGTACGCCGGAAACCGCCGTCAATGTAGATCCGGCCAACAAACGTGCCGTTCGTAAGATGCTGCAAAAAGACCTGTACCTGGATCCACACCCTCGTTTTTATGAATAATCATTTTCAGGAATTACAGATGAACAATCAGCCCCATGTTATTTTGGTTCAGCCGCAGCTAGCCGAAAATGTCGGAATGGCCGCCCGCGCCATGATGAACTGCGGTTTATACAATCTCAGTCTGGTTTCCCCGCGTGAGGACCACCTGTCGGCCAAGGCGCTCGCCGCCTCCTCAGGAGCCGAAGAAATTCTGCAAAACGCCCGCCTGTTCAACACCACGCGCGAAGCCGTCGCCGGTTTGCAGGTTGTTTACGCGACCACAGCACGACCGCGCAACCAGATTAAAACCGTTCACACCGCCGAACACGCTGCCGGCGAAATCGACCGGTTGATAAAGGACGAAAATATGAATGTCGGCATTCTGTTCGGCCCGGAGCGCACCGGGCTGCACAACGACGATGTCAGCATCGCCGATGCAGTTATTGAAATTCCGCTTAATCCCCGCCATTGTTCGCTTAACCTCTCACAGGCTGTGCTGCTGGTCGGTTATGAATGGCACAAAAGGCAGATAAATGCCGAAGACGTCCGTTTTGTCACCAACACGACCGTTCCAGCCTCCCGGGAAATGGTCATGAGTTTTCTGGACTATCTGGAAAAGGAACTTGCAGGACATCCGGGGTTCAAAGACGAGGAAAAACGGCCGCATATGGAAATCAACCTGCGCAATATATTTACCCGCAGCCGTCTGACCGAACAGGAAATCAACACGCTGTTCGGCATTGTAAAATACCTGAGCCGCAGATAATTATCCAATCCCCTGACGGATTTGTTTGTTTTTTGCAAAACTTGCCTATATATTGTAATCAGAACAAGATTGAAATATTTAGGAGCAAACAATGGAACATTCCGCCATATTCGGCTTCGACCCCAAAATCGTTTCGACCGTCATTCTCGTTGTCAGCTATCTGATTCTTTTTACTGAAAAGCTGAACCGTGCCGTCGTTGCCCTTTTGGGCGCCGTCGTCATGATTTTTGCCGGCGTGCTGACACAAGACGGCGCAATTGCCGGCATAGACTTCAATACGCTGGCTTTGCTTATCGGCATGATGATAATCGTCGGTATTGCCGAAAAATCGGGTATGTTTCAGTATGTGGCCGTTTGGTCGGCCAAAAAGGTCCGTGCTTCGCCGCGAGGCCTGTTGATTGTGCTGGCGGCCGTCACAGCCGTTTTCTCTGCACTGCTGGACAATGTTACCACGGTTCTGCTGGTAGCACCGGTGACTTTCCAGATTACCCGCAAACTTAAAATCAACCCCTATCCCTATCTGATTCTGGAAATCTTCGCTTCCAACATCGGCGGAACGGCAACCCTCATCGGCGATCCGCCGAATATCCTCATCGGCTCGGCATTGCAGCTGTCCTTTATGGATTTCGTTTATGAACTGACACCGATTGTCGCCGCCACGATGGTCTTTCTGATTGTCGCCTTTGACCTCATCTGGGGACGCAAGATGAGCGCGTCGGACAAAAGCCGCGAAGCCGTCATGCGCCTGAACGAAAAAGACACCATTACCGACCCTGTCCTGCTCGTCAAATCGCTGGCGGTTCTGATTGCCGTCATCATCGGCTTTATGGCTGCCGAACATTTCCATATTGCCAACGGCACCATTGCCGTCTTCGGCGCCGTCATTCTTCTGATGCTCTATACCTGGGGAAACAGCCATTCTGATCGCGAGCATAAGGTTGAAGAAGCTTTCGGATTGGTCGACTGGACGACGATATTTTTCTTTGCCGGCCTGTTTGCCATCGTCTACGGTCTGGAAGAGTCCGGCGTTCTGGCTCTGATGGGAAACAAGTTCATTGAAGTAACCGACGGCAGCATCGAAAAAGCAGCCATGATTGTCGTCTGGATGTCCGCTTTCGTATCCACGGCCATCGACAACATTCCGTTTGTCGCCACCATGATTCCGATGATCAAGTCGATGGAAGCGTCTCTCGGCGGCCGCGAGGCCATGATGCCGGTCTGGTGGGCCCTGTCGCTCGGCGCCTGCTTCGGCGGCAACGGTTCGCTGATAGCCGCTTCAGCCAACGTCATCGTCGCCGGCATGGCACAGCGCGAAGGACATCCCATTCACTTTCTGCGCTTTCTCATCTGGTCAATACCGATTATGCTGGTCAGCGTGCTGATGGCCGCCGTCTACCTGCATCTGCGCTGGTTCATTTAGCGCCGCAAAATTAAGATTATGTTAGGATGTCCGTATTATAAATAAACTGGTAGTTTTTATAATACATGAGGAATCTTTAACATGCAGGTTACTGACTTAGCGCAGGCAGCGCCATCAGTCTGGGGCATGGCCCCCAAAATTGTAGCAACGGCCATTGTCGTTGTCTGCTATGCAATCCTGTTTACCGAAAAACTCAATCGCGCCGTTGTCGCCCTTCTGGGTGCGGCGCTGATGATTTTTTCGGGTATTTTGACACAGGAAACCGCCCTTCAGGGTATCGATTTCAACACTATTTCGCTTCTGGTCGGCATGATGACGATTGTCGGCATTTCCGAGAAATCGGGTATGTTCCAGTTTGTAGCCGTCTGGGGCGCCAAAAAAGTCCGCGCCAATCCCCGCGGCCTGCTGATTGTGCTGGCCTTTGTAACTGCGGTTTTCTCGGCCTTTCTGGACAACGTTACCACGGTTCTGCTGATTGCGCCGGTTACCTTCCAGATTACCCGCAAACTTAAAATCAACCCCTATCCCTATCTGATTCTGGAAATCTTCGCCTCCAACATCGGCGGGACGGCAACCCTCATCGGCGATCCGCCGAACATTCTTATCGGCTCGGCGCTGCAGCTGTCCTTTATGGATTTCGTTTACGAACTGGCACCGATTGTCGCCATAACCATGATTGTTCTGGTTTTCGGATTCGACCTCATCTGGCACAAAAGCCTTCTCACGACCGAAAAAAACAAACAGGCCGTTATGCGCATCAGCGAAAAAGATACCATTACTGACTGGAAACTGCTGGGAAAATCGCTGTTTGTTCTTGCTCTGGTCATCGCCGGCTTCATCAGCGCCGAGCATATCCATATTGCCAACGGTACCATAGCCATCGCCGGGGCCGCGGTTTTGCTGCTGCTCTATACTTTCGGCAACCGCCACGACGAACGCGAACGTAAAGTTGAGGAAGCCTTCAACCTCATCGACTGGACAACCATTTTCTTCTTCTCCGGATTATTCGTCATTGTTTACGGACTGGAAGAAACCGGTATTCTGCGTATGCTCGGCCAAAAGTTTATTGAACTGACCGACGGAAGCATCCAGAAGAGCACTATGCTGATTGTCTGGATTTCGGCGATTCTTTCCTCGGCTATCGACAACATTCCGTTTGTCGCCACCATGATTCCGATGATTAAGTCAATGGAAGCTTCCATGGGCGGACGTGAAGCCATGATGCCGGTCTGGTGGGCCTTGTCGCTCGGTGCCTGCTTCGGCGGCAACGGAACGCTGATCGGCGCTTCCGCCAACGTTATCGTCGCCGGTATGGCGCAGCGCGAAGGACACCCCATCCATTTTATGAGGTTCCTCATCTGGTCGATACCGGTCATGCTGATAAGCGTACTGATAGCAACAATCTACTTGCATTTTCAGTACTTTGTCTAACCAAAAGCCCCGCAGATGCGGGGCTTTTTTTACATCAGGCTATCTTGACGGATTTTGAAGCCATATCAAATTCATGCTGCCCAAAATCGACTATTAAGAGTTTTCCCTTTAGAATATCTAGAATTTTTAGACATATTTTTTTGTAGACTAATGAATAGTTGACTTTTTCTCCATCATGATATATATTCATTATTGTGGTGTATTCAAGTGATGAAGTCTCTTTTTGAGAAGTTCCCGTCTCTTTTGGTGCACCGGTATATTATCGCAGGTTCCGGCCTTTAACTGTTTGAGAGGTGTACCATGTCTTGTTCTCGTTGTTTGTCTTTATCGGCTTTATTAGCTTCAACTTTTATTATGCCGACGGCAGCCATGGATTTGACTTCGGCTCCCTTAAACGGTTTTCCTACACATACACACACATACACACCTGTTCCGGAACCTGCGTCTCTTGCCAATTCCTATAAAACCGCCGCCGTCTGTTTCCTCGGGTTCGGCGAATGTGGCAAAGACCAGTCCTTCAGCAAAGGCGACAGCTCTTATGAGCGAAATCCCTCCGACATGTGCCGGGAAGAAGGATACGCCGTAACATCCTGCTCCCTTCCCAAATATCCTTCAGAACAATGTCCTTACGACCCGTCTCTTTACCAAAGCTGCAAGGACGACACGGCGCGCGCATGTAAAGAAGCAGGTTTCAACACAAGCTGCGGTTCCGGCTATATCAAAGACAGTTCGCAAATTTGTCCGTATAACAGCTCTTATTACAAGTGCAAATGCAATCCCTGCGACGGCTATGCCTACACGCAGGCGCAGGCAACCGCCGACGGATATGTTGCCGACGGCAGCTGCAACAGCTGCGGCACGACCAAATACAAACGCAAAAACAATCCCTGCACCGGCTTCCTGACCTGCGAATGCGGCGGTCAAATCGGCACACAGACCTGCAAAAGCGGCTCAGCTACAAAATATCAGGTCTGCAAACCCTGTTGCGAAAACAGATGTTCACAAACATCATGTCCTGACGGTTATCTCTGCGAACTGGAATCCTGTTCCAACAAATACTGTATAACCGGTTGTGCAATCGGCTACGGCGATTTGGAAAACTATTGGAGCGACGGGCAGCTCAAATGCTGGCTGAACGGCATTTCCGCCGGAAGTTACAGCTGTGCTGAAATTCCTGACTGCACAAAACTCGGCTTTTCCGCAAACGCCAATAACTGCAACGGAAAAAAATATCTGACCTGTCCGTTTAACTGCAACTATGTTTTTTGCCTCAGCGACTAAACAAGGAGAATAAAAATGAAAAAAGAAATATTCTGTACCTGCATTTTGTCAGTCCTCAGCTGTTCTGCCCAAGCAACAACATGCACCATTCCTCCAACCTGTACGTCATTGGGATATACACAATCGGCAAGTGACTGCGAAGGCAAAAATACCATCCGCTGCCCAACCGACAGCTCAGCTCTATTCTGTGGGGGCACAACAGACGGTTCAATTACTTCTCCGGCCAAAATCCTTTATGCCGACCACACGGTTAGTTCAATATTCAATCCGAATAAAAAAGCTATCGGTGTCGTTTTTGATGAAACCAAACGCCGTGCCGTCGGTTTGGAATATTTCATAAATCAGCCGGTTTGCATGTCAGACAATGAAGGTACATACAGAGAAACATCAAACATAACCTCCTGTAATCCAGACGAACTGAACAACTGCGCAACTGACGGAAAAATAAATACGCCGTTGTTCAAACCAACTTGCAGCTCCTCATCTCCGTATATGAACATGAGCGACAACGGTTTTCTGAAAACCTACGTTCCCGCAGGTTGTTCTTCTGACTGGTGCGGAGCAGGACAATGGTATATCCCCAGCATTGCCGAACTGAGAAAAATATACGCTAACATCAATAACATTAATGCTGCCCTGGCTCTCAACGGCATTTCCGGATTGCTGAACACAACCTGCACCAAATGCTGGCCGTATTATGATCATTACTCCTGGTACGGAGTATTTTCTTCTAATGTTTATCATCAAACACCAAGAAACAAACAACCGTACAGTTCCATCTATATATATGATTTCAATTCAGACTCAGTTTACACCCAAGGAAGCAGCGGTTACAAAAAAATGATTCTGGCGATAGAATATTAAGCGCGGCGTTTTTTCAGGCGCTTGGCCTCGTCAGGCGCCACAATGCCGCCGGAAATGACAAACTTGATGCCTTCTTCAACCCCCATGTCAAGTTCAACCACATCCTCACGCGGCACAAAAATCAAAAAGCCGGAAGTCGGGTTCGGCGTTGTCGGAATAAACACGTTAACCATTTCACGCCCCAGAATTTCCCGAACCTCGCCTTCGGTATCGGCGCTGACAAAACCCAAAATCCAGATTCCCTTGCGCGGATATTCCAGCAGCACAACCTTCTTAAACGCATTGCTCTTGCCGGAAAGAAAAGTTTCGAAAATCTGTTTCAAAAGCGAATAAACCGACGAAATAAACGGCACCTTATAAACAATCCACTCGCCGAGTTTCAGGAAAAACTTGCCCAAAAATCCGGCGGCAAACATACCGACCAAAATCAGCGCCGCAACCAGAATGATAATTCCCAGGCCGGGAATGGTAAACGGCAGGAAGTTGTCCGGCTTAAACTGCGGTGGCAGCAGGCGGTTGACCGAAACGTCGATAAAAACGATAACCTTATAAGCGACAAAAAACGTAATCATTACCGGTGCGGTTACCAGAATGCCGGTAAAGAAATAGGCGCGCAGCTTGCCGCCCAGTTTCATAAAAACGGCCTTTTCCCGCTCCAGACGGATTTTTCTGATGTTCATCGCCCGTTTTTTGACTTCGTCCTTATCATCCATCTCATTCACACCTTATCGCATCATCTATGATAAACTGCACGGAATTGCGGCCCTGCCAGTTGTCACGGCGCAGAACCCCGGCAATGTCGAAAACCGCCCCCTGCGAATTCAGCAGCGTTTTGCCTAATTCCGTATCGGCGATTTTAAAGGC
>ULLR01024591.1_pt1 | contig 8784 bp, 5 predicted proteins | sample 1951381 | NCBI WGS metagenome assembly ULLR01 (sample SAMEA4835523, study PRJEB28245) | human gut metagenome | biome: gut microbiome; material: fecal sample | place: Denmark | collected 2008
GATGTTTGGTATCTTAAAGATAGACAGGGCATTTATTACTGATATACATCTTACAGATAACAACAGAATACTTGTCAGCTTTATTATAAAAATGGCACACGAGATGGGTGTTAAAATATGCGTTGAGGGTGTTGAGACAAAAGATGAATTGATGGCTGTAACAAAGCTTGAGGCTGATTATATACAGGGGTATTATTACGGCAAACCTGTCAAAGACGTTGAATTTTGCAGAATGATTAAACAACAGGAAAGAATAAAGAGGTAATATATAAATAATGGATACAACAATTGAGAATATGATTAACAGCATAGATTTATCTGCCCCGGTTCCAGAATACGAGCCGATGAGACAGTATTACTATTTAAAGGCTTGCAGAAAGATTGTTAAGGAAAAGTCAGAAGCACTTAACAGACCACTTACTGCTGTAGTTTCAACATTTGGCTGTCAGATGAATGCAAGGGACTCAGAAAAGCTTCTTGGAATATTAAAGGATATCGGCTATCAGGAGTCATACGATGAAGAAAATGCTGATTTTGTAATATACAATACCTGTACAGTACGAGAAAATGCCAACTTAAGGGTATACGGACGTCTTGGACAGTTAAAAAAGGTTAAGAGAGCTAATGGCGAGATGATTATTGCAATGTGCGGTTGTATGATGCAGGAGCCGGAAGTTGTAGAAAAGATAAAGACATCTTACAAATTCGTAGATATTGTGTTTGGTACATTTAATATTTTCAAGCTTGCAGAGCTTATGTATATGTGCTTTACAGGTGATGAACAGGTTATTGATATATGGGATTCTACTAAGGAGGTTGTTGAGGAGCTTCCAACTTCAAGAAAGTATCCATTTAAGTCTGGTGTCAATATTATGTTTGGCTGTAATAACTTCTGTACATATTGTATTGTTCCATATGTGCGAGGCAGGGAGAAATCAAGAGAGCCAAAAGAGATAATAAGAGAGATTGAAAGACTTGTAAGTGACGGTGTAAAGGAAGTAATGCTTCTTGGACAGAATGTTAATTCTTATGGCAAGACACTTGACGATAATGTTACATTTGCCGAGCTTTTAAGAGAGATTGCCAAGATTGACGGACTTGAGAGAATAAGATTTATGACACCTCATCCAAAGGATTTATCAGATGAGCTTATAGAGGCAATAAGAGATAACAGCAAGATATGTAACCATATACATCTTCCATTACAGTCAGGAAGCAGCCGTCTTCTTAAGCTTATGAACAGACAGTACACTAAGGAGCATTATCTTGAACTGGTAGACAAGATAAGAAATACAATCCCAGATATATCTATTACAACAGATATAATTGTAGGCTTCCCAGGTGAAACAGAGGAAGACTTTGAGGATACACTTGATGTTGTAAGAAAAGCAAAGTATGACAGTGCTTACACATTTATATATTCTAAGAGAACTGGAACACCTGCTGCCAAGATGGACGGACAGGTCAGTGAAGATATAGTAAAAGACAGATTTAACAGATTGTTAGCAACTGTATCTGAGGTGAGCCACGAACATATCAAGAGATATGAAGGTATGGATATGGATGTATTGGTTGAGGATATAGATGACCACGATAATACATTTGTAACAGGACGAATGACTAATAATATTTTAGTCCATTTCAAGGGTGACAAAGAACTTATAGGAAGTATAGTCAATGTACATCTTGATGAATGTAAAGGCTTCTATTATATGGGAACAAAGAACGATTAATATTATAAGCAGGATGACTGGAGGATAAAGATGGCTGAGTATTCACCAATGATGCAGCATTACATTGCTACAAAGAATGAATATAAGGATTGTATACTGTTTTACAGACTTGGTGATTTTTATGAAATGTTCTTTGATGATGCTGTAGTTGCATCTAAGGAATTAGAGCTTACTCTCACAGGAAAAGATTGCGGACAAAAGGAACGTGCACCTATGTGCGGCGTTCCTTTTCATGCTGCGGAGACTTATATTAACAGATTGGTATCAGCAGGCTATAAAGTTGCAATATGTGAGCAGATGGAAGACCCTAAGAAGGCAAAGGGCATAGTAAAAAGAGAAGTAATAAAGGTGGTAACACCGGGAACTAATATTAATACACTTGGACTTGATGAAACAAGGAACAACTATATGATGAGTATAGTATATCTTGGTGATAATCTTGGAGTTTCAATAGCGGATTATTCAACGGGCGATTTCTTTGTGACAGAGTTAGCCGGTGGAAGTGAGCTTATAGATGAGATTAATAAGTTCGTGCCATCGGAGATAATTGTTAATGAATACTTCGCAATGAGTGGCATTAATCTTGATACTGTCAATACAAAACTTGGAATAGCTATGTCAACGCTTGATAACTGGTATTTTAACGAGGAGACCTGTAAGAAAAGGCTTCTGGAACATTTTCATATGGAGATGTTAGATGGACTTGGTTTAAAAGATTATACAGTTGGAATAATAGCTTCGGGTGCACTCCTGACTTATCTATATGAGACACAGAAAAGCAATATGCCTCATATCACAACACTTCTTCCTTATTCGTCAGGCAAATATATGCTTATTGACAGCTCATCAAGAAGAAATCTTGAGCTTGTTGAGACAATGAGAGAAAAGCAGAAGAAGGGTTCGCTTCTGTGGGTGCTTGATAAGACTAAGACAGCTATGGGTGCAAGAATGTTACGTTCTTATATTGAACAGCCGCTTATTAACAAAGATGATATAATTAAAAGACAGGACTGTATACAAGAATTGGGCGACAGCCTTATCGACAGGGAAGAATTAAGGGAATACCTTAATCCAGTGTATGACATAGAAAGAATTATGACTAAGATAAGCTGTAAGACAGCCAATCCAAGGGATTTAATAGCTTTCAGGAATACACTTGAAATGCTTCCACATATTAAGAGGATTATAGGTAATTTCCATTCAGAGGAATTTGCAGCCTGCTATGATAAGCTTGATGACCTTGCTGATTTGTACGAGCTTATTAATTCAGCTATAGTTGAAGAACCACCAATATCAGTAAGAGATGGAGGTATTATAAAAGAGGGCTATTCAAAAGAGGCTGACGAGTTAAGAGATGCCAAGATAAAAGGAAAGGAATGGCTGTCTGAGCTTGAGATAAGAGAGAAAGAAAGAACAGGAATTAAGACATTAAAGGTTAAATATAACAAAGTGTTTGGCTATTATCTTGAGGTGACAAATTCATTTAAGGACAAAGTACCTCCTGAATGGGTAAGAAAGCAGACATTGACTAATGCAGAGCGTTATACAACAGATGAGCTTAAACATCTTGAAGATGTAATTCTTGGTGCAGAGGATAAGCTTTATTCTTTGGAATATGACCTTTTCAGCGAGGTAAGGGAGCGTATTGCCTCGCAGGTAGTCCGCATACAGGGTACAGCAAAAGCGGTTGCTATGATAGATGCATATGCTTCATTATCAGTTGTTGCGACACAGAATAATTATGTAAGGCCTAAGATTAACGATAAGGGTGTAATTGATATAAAGAATGGAAGGCATCCAGTAGTTGAGAAGATGATAAGCAATGATATGTTCATAGCCAATGATACATATCTTGATAATAATTCCAACAGGGTTGCGATAATAACAGGACCTAATATGGCTGGTAAGTCAACATATATGAGGCAGACAGCTCTTATTGTCCTTATGGCACAGACAGGAAGCTTTGTCCCTGCAGACTCTGCTAATATATGTATTGTAGACAGGATATTTACAAGAGTAGGTGCATCTGATGACCTGGCTTCCGGACAGTCTACATTTATGGTTGAGATGACAGAGGTTGCTAATATTCTCCGTAATGCGACATCTAATAGCCTTATAATTCTTGATGAGATAGGACGAGGCACAAGTACATTTGACGGTCTTAGTATAGCGTGGGCGGTTGTCGAACACATTGCAAACACTAAGATATTAGGAGCAAAGACATTGTTTGCAACTCATTACCATGAATTGACAGAACTTGAAGGAACACTTGACGGCGTTAATAATTACTGTATAGCAGTTAAAGAGTGCGGGGATGACATCGTATTTTTAAGAAAGATTATAAAAGGTGGTGCAGATAAGAGTTATGGAATACAGGTGGCTAAATTAGCAGGTGTTCCAGAAAATGTATTAAACAGGGCTAAGGAACTTGTTGTAGAACTCAGTGATGCAGATATATCACAAAAGGCAAAGGATATTGCACAGTATTCAAAGAAAGTGGAGAAGATGAATGACCGTTATAAGAAGGTCAATGAACTGGAAGTAAAGCAGATGACACTTTTTGATACTGTAAAGGACGATGATATAATAAAGGATATAAAAGAGCTTGATATAAGCAATATGACACCAATCGATGCGCTTAATATTCTTTATAAGCTTCAGGGCAAGGTTAAGAACAGATACTTTGTTAATGAGAATTAATGTGAAGTGAGGGTTAATATGGGAATTCAGTTACTTGATCAGAATACAATTAATAAAATAGCGGCAGGAGAAGTTATAGAAAGACCATCTTCTGTTGTAAAAGAGCTTGTTGAAAATGCAATAGATGCCGGGGCGACTGCTGTAACTGTCGAAGCAAAGGAAGGCGGAATTTCATTTATCAGGGTTACTGATAATGGTTCAGGTATTAAGAAAGATGAGATAGATATTGCATTTAAAAGACACGCCACAAGTAAGATTAAGTCAATTGAAGACCTTTTAACTGTATCCTCACTTGGTTTCAGGGGTGAGGCACTTGCGAGTATAGCGGCAGTATCGCAGATTGAATTAATAACCAAGACTAAGGATGATATAACAGGAACGAGGTATCAGTCAGAGGGCAGCGAGGTTATATCTGTTGAAGATATCGGTGCACCTGATGGAACAACATTTATTATAAGAAATTTGTTCTTTAATACACCAGTCAGAAGAAAGTTCTTAAAGTCAGCGATGACAGAGGCAGGATATATTAATGCGTTAATGCAGTATATGGCTTTATCACATCCTGAGGTTTCATTCAGATTTATTAATAATAACCAGAATAAGCTTCATACATCTGGAAATATGAAATTAAAGGATATTATATATAATGTGTATGGCCGTGATATAACTGCTAATCTGTATGATATTAATGCAAAGACACAGGATATTAAGATTGAGGGTTATATAGGGAAACCTTTTATTAACAGAGGTAACAGGACTTACGAGAATTATTACATTAACGGACGTTATATAAAGAGCAATATAATTAATAAGGCAATTGAGGAAGCTTATAAAGGTTTTATAATGCCTCATAATTATCCGTTCACTGTAATACATTTTACGATAAGTCCGGATATAATTGATGTGAATGTCCACCCTACCAAGATGGAATTGAGATTTCAGAATAACGAGTATGTATACAATTTCGTATATGATTCAATATTATCAACGCTTAAGGGAAAAGAACTTGTGGCAAAAGTTGAACCAGATGGACAGTTTATGAATAAAATTCATAATGATGAGCTGGAGCAAAAGAAGGCAGAAGAACAAAAGCAGATGGCTTGGTATAGTGCAACGGGAGTACAGCAAAATGTACCGTCAGATTCAGGTGCTGCGGCTACGCAACATAATATGTCGGCAGGCTCAGGTGCTACGGTCAAGCAATATGGTGTACCGTCAGGTTCAGGTGCTATAAATGAGAATAAGGTTATCGCTAATGAATCTTCGATTATGAATAAAACAAGGCTTCCAGAGCCATTTGAAACCGTGAGGTCTGATAAACTTATTAAAGAAGATATTGTGCAGTATAATTCAAGAAAAGCAGAGGAGAGCAGGCAGATATCTTTATTTGAGGATAAGCTTCTAGATGAGAAGAATAAGAATAATTACAGGATAATAGGACAATTATTTGATACATACTGGCTTATAGAATTTGAGGACAGATTCTATATGATGGATCAGCACGCAGCACACGAAAAAGTTCTTTATGAGAAGACGATGAATAAATTGAGAACTCAAAAAATTGATACACAGATGCTTATGCCGCCTATTATTCTTACTCTTAATATGAATGAGGAAGAAGTACTTAAAAGGAATATGTCAATATTTAATAAGCTTGGATATGAGATAGAAGAATTTGGCGGCAATGAATATAAAGTAACAGGAATACCGGCAGGTTTTCCGAAGCTTGATTACAGGCAGATGCTAACTGACCTTATAGATGGTCTTATGCAGGATGGCAGAATGACAGATATGGATATACTTACAGAAAAGGTGGCATCTATGTCGTGCAAGGCGGCTATTAAGGGCAATAACGAAATATCATATGAAGAAGCAAAGGAACTTATGGAAGAACTTATGAAAGCTGACAATCCATATAACTGCCCACACGGCAGGCCAACGCTTATAGTTATGAGTAAATATGATATAGAAAAGAAATTTAAACGAATAGTGTAAAAGGGGAATAGTGTATGTGTAAACAACCTTTAATTATACTTACAGGGCCAACTGCTGTCGGAAAGACTTCGCTTTCTATTAAACTTGCAAAAAAGATTGGGGCACAGATAATAAGTGCAGACTCTATGCAGGTATACAGGCATATGGACATAGGAACTGCTAAGATTACAGCTTCTGAAATGCAGGGCGTAAAGCATTATCTTATAGACGAAATAGAACCTACAGAGGAGTTTAATGTCACAATATTTAAAGAAAAAGCACTAAAGGCTATAGAACAGATAAGAAATGACGGCTATATACCTATGATTGTAGGTGGTACAGGATTTTATATACAGGCTTTATTGTATGATATAGAATTTGAAGACAATGATGCGGATACATCGTATAGACAGGAGTTATACCAGCTTGAAAAAGAGAAAGGTGCTGTGTATCTTTATGAGATGTTAAAAAACGTGGATCCTAAATCAGCAGAGAGCATACATTACAGAAATGTAAAGAGAGTTGTAAGGGCACTGGAATATTACAAGCAGACTGGCAACAGAATATCTGAACACAACGAGGAGCAGAGAAAAAAAGATTCACCATATAATTATAAATATTTTGTTCTCAATGACATAAGGGATAATCTTTATGAGAGGATTAATAAAAGAGTTGATATTATGTTCGATGATGGTCTTATTGATGAAATGCAGTTGCTTACCAAAATGGGCATAGGCAGGGATAATACTTCTATGCAGGGCATAGGCTATAAAGAAATTCTTGATTACTGGGATACCTCAGGTAAGCCTTATGGAAGCACTATTGATGAAAATGGTATCGCCTTATTAAAGGAACAGATTAAAGGTGATACAAGACATTTTGCAAAAAGACAGCTTACGTGGTTCAGGAGAGAAAAAGTTATTGACTGGATTAATATTAACGAATATGATTATGATTGCGTTAAAATTATGGATTATATGCTTGATAAGCTTAAAGATAGTGGTATTATTAAGTAATGCAAAATTAACAATCAGGGAGAAAGATAATGAAGGAAATGTATTGCGGACAGCTTGGAATTGATGAAGCTGTATACAATTATGGCAATAATGTACTTGAAAATTTAAAGGAACGATTTGAAGCTATTGATGAAGTGGCTGAGTATAACCAGTTAAAGGTTATCGCGGCTATGCAGAAGAACAGGGTCGCTGAGATGCACCTTTCAGGTACTAGCGGATATGGATATAATGATGAGGGAAGAGATACTCTTGAGAGAGTATATGCAGATATATTCAAGACAGAGGACGCACTTGTAAGACCACAGATTATATGTGGAACACATGCTTTAAATGTAGCTATCTCATCTAATTTAAGACCAGGTGATGAGCTTTTATCGCCAGTTGGCAAGCCATATGATACTATGGATGAGATTATAGGAATAAGACCATCAAAGGGAAGTCTTGCAGAATACAATATATCATACAGACAGGTTGATCTGTTAGATGACGGAAGCTTTGATTATGATGGAATAAGAAAAGCTATTAATGAAAAGACTAAGCTTGTTACTATACAGCGTTCTAAGGGTTACGCAACGCGTCCGACATTATCTGTTGAAAGAATTGGCGAGCTTATACATTTTATTAAAGATATCAAACCAGACGTTATATGTATGGTAGATAACTGTTATGGTGAATTTGTTGAGAAGATTGAACCATCAGAAGTCGGTGCGGATATGGTTGTCGGTTCACTTATTAAAAATCCAGGTGGCGGACTTGCACCTTGTGGAGGATATATAGCAGGAAGAAAAGACTGCATTGAACAGGCAGCTTACAGATTATCTTCACCGGGTCTTGGAAAAGAGGTTGGTGCAACAATTGGTGTCAACAAAGATTTCTATCAGGGATTATTCCTTGCACCAACTGTAGTTGCCGGTGCACTTAAGGGCGCTGTATTTGCAGCAAATGTATATGAAAAGGCTGGATTTAAGTGCGTCCCTGATGCCACAGAGGAAAGATATGACATTATTCAGGCAGTTGAGTTAAAATCAGAGGAAGGTCTTATAGCTTTCTGTAAGGGTATTCAGGCAGCAGCACCAGTTGACAGCTTTGTAACACCTGAGCCTTGGGCAATGCCAGGTTATGATTCAGATGTTATTATGGCGGCAGGTGCATTTGTACAGGGGTCATCAATAGAACTTAGTGCGGATGGTCCTGTAAAAGAACCATATGCTGTATATTTCCAGGGTGGTCTTACATGGTACCACGCTAAGCTTGGAATTATGATGAGTATGCAGAAAATGTATGAAAAAGGGCTTCTTAAGATTTAGTAATTGTGTTATACTACATTAGTCAGTTTTTTAATAATATTATAATATATTGAA
>ULLR01006532.1_pt1 | contig 8385 bp, 3 predicted proteins | sample 1951381 | NCBI WGS metagenome assembly ULLR01 (sample SAMEA4835523, study PRJEB28245) | human gut metagenome | biome: gut microbiome; material: fecal sample | place: Denmark | collected 2008
GGTCGATGCGCGCGATGCACTCGTCGGTCGAGGCGTAAAACTCCTTGTCGCAGCCGAACAGACCGGCATGGCGTTTCAGGCGCGGGCCGATGCCGATCAGGAAGTCGACGCCGGCACGTGCGACCATCCCCGCGACACGGCCGTAGAGTTCGTCGTCGGAAAGCCCGCTCTGCGAGATATCCGACAGGACGAGCGTACGGCGGCGGTTCAGCGCCACGCCGTGCAGGTAATCGAGTGCCAGCGCCAGCGAATTGAGGTCGAGGTTATAGGCGTCGTTGATCAGGATCGAATCGTTGATGCCCTCCTTCACCTCGAGGCGCATGGGCAACGTAGGCGCCGAAGCGAACGACGGCGCGGGATAGTGCATCGCGGCGCAGAACGCCTCGACGATCTGGGCATTGCGGCGCGACGCGGCGTTGCCGATGACCGATTCGGGCACCTCGGGGAATGCCGCGGCATCGAAGGGTTTGCGGTCGGCGAAACGCGCCGCGACCATGCCCCCCAGCGGTTCATAATAGCTGTGGTAGACGATTTTCGAAGCATTGCGGGCCAGCACCATCTTCTCGTCGCACTTCTGCTCGAGATTGAGGAAATTCTCCTGGTGCGCGTCGCCGATCGAGGTAAAAACAACCACGTCGGGACGGATGATGCGCTCCAGCCGCTCCATCTCTCCGGGCTTCGAAATGCCCGCCTCGAAGATGGCTAACTCCTCGTCGCCTTCGAGCATCAGCACCGAGAGGGGCACGCCCAGCTGCGAATTGTAGCTTTTCGGAGAGCGGTAATATTTCATCCCCGCGGGCAGTTCTTCGGCGATCCACTCCTTGATGACGGTCTTGCCGTTCGAACCGGTGATGCCGACGACCGTACCCCTGAATTGCGCACGGTAGTGCGCCGCAAGGCGTTGCAGGGCATCGATGGCGTTGTCCACACGCACGAAGCCGCAATCGGCGGGGCACTCGACATCCCGTTCGACGAGGAACGCACGCACACCACGCGCCGACATCTGGGCGACGAATCCGTGCGAGTCGTGATTGGCACCGCGCATGGCCACGAACATCGGGCAGCAGCCCAGTTCGCACGACAGCGAACGGCTGTCTGTGACAACCGACCGCACTTCGGCATCGCAGCCTGTAAATTTCCCGCCGACAACGGCGGCTATTTCCGAGAGTTTGTAGTTCATCCTGTATCTTATCCGTTTTTCGCCGGGCGGATGGCATCCGGGGCTTCACGAAGCCGGCGGGGCAGGAACATACGCGGAGTATGCGGCTGCCGCGAGCGGAAGCGCCGGAGGCAGCCGTCCTCACGAAAGGTCAAATGTCACGATCGTAATTCCCGCCCCGCCCCGGTCGGCATGCTCGTCGCGGGCGCTTTCGACCTCAGGCACCGTGCGCAGGTAGCGGCGTATCTCCTCCTTGAGAGCCCCCGTGCCCTTGCCGTGGAGAATCGACACCGACCCCACGCCCACCATCAGGGCGTCGTCGATGAAATCCTGCACGGCGTCCAGCGCCTCGGCGGCACGCATGCCCCGCACGTCGATATGGTCTTTGAAGCTGAGCTTGCGGGCCGAAATGCCGGCCGACACCACCGTCCGCGCCGTCTGCGGGCGTGTCGCCTCGCGGAACTCGCTGTTCGAAACCACGGTCAGCATCTTCCGGTCGACCGTAGTCAGTATCTGGCCGAAGGCGACCTGCGCCTTGCGCCCCTTGACCGACTGCACCACGCCGACCATATCCTGTCCGGCCATGCGGACTTTCGACCCGGCCTCCACCTCGCGCGGTTTCGGAGCTTCGGCAGGGGCAGCCCCCGCCGCCTGCGCCTCGCCCCGCTGCGCCTTGCGTTCTTCACGCCGCTGACGGCGGCGTTCGATACGTTCGATCTCGCGGGCGACCTCGGCATCCTTGTCCGCCGTATCGGTCTTCGTCACCGCGTCGCGGAAATCGTCCAGTTCGCGGCGCGCAAGGCGCGTCAGCTCCTTTTCGGCCTGCGCCTCGCGGATCGTCCTGATCGTATTCTCGATCTGCCGGTTGGCATCGGCGATCAGCTGCTGCGCCTCCAGCTTGGCCTTTTTGAGTATCTCCTGCCGCTCGGCCCTGATCTTCGACAGCTGCCCGGCATAGGTCTGCTCCAACTCCTCGACCTTGCGGTCGGTCAAGCGGATGCGGTCGCGCTTCTGTTCCCAGTAATGCTTGTCGCGGGCGATCTCACGCAGCTGCTTCTCGATGTTGATATGGTCGCTGCCGGCCTTCTCGCCCGCCGCGCGGATAATATCCTCCGGGAGCCCGATCTTGCGGGCGATCTCCACGGCGAACGAACTGCCCGGCTTGCCCGTTTCGAGGCGGAACAGCGGGCGGATATTCTGCACGTCGAACATCATGGCGCCATTGGCGATGCCCTCGGTATTCGACGCATAGTATTTGATATTGGCATAGTGGGTCGTGATGACGCCGTAGCACCCTTTGGTCAGCAGGCGTTCGAGGATGGCCTCGGCGATGGCGCCGCCGATGACCGGCTCGGTACCCGACCCGAACTCGTCGATCAGCACCAGCGTCGACGACGAAGCCCCCGCGAGCATGTTCTTCATGTTGAGCAGGTGCGACGAATAGGTAGACAGGTCGTCGTCGATCGACTGCTCGTCGCCGATGTCGATGAAGATCGAACGGAACACGGGCAGTTCCGAAACCTCCGATGCCGGAACGGGGAACCCGCACTGGAACATATACTGCACGAGGCCGGTGGTCTTGAGGCAGACCGACTTGCCACCTGCATTGGGCCCCGAAATGACAAGGATATGCTTGCGGCGGTCGAGCTGCATGTCGAGCGGTACGACCTCGCGCCCCTGCGCCCGCAGGGTTTGCTGCAGGAGCGGGTGGCGGGCATTCTTCAGCACCAGCCGGTCGTCGTCCGAGATGATCGGTTTCACGCAGCCGTTCTGCGATGCCCAGCGTCCCTTGGCACGCAGCATGTCGATCTCGGCCAGGTAGTCGCCCGACGCGGCGATCAGCCCGGCATCGGGGCGCACCGAATCGGTGAACTCCGAGAGGATGCGGACGATCTCGCGCCGCTCGGCATATTCCAGTTCGCGCAGCTCGTTGTTGATCTCCACGACCTCGACCGGTTCGACGTAGAACGTACGCCCCGTGGCCGATTCGTCGTGGATGAAGCCCTGCAGCTTGCGTTTATTGGCCGCGGCAACCGGGATCACGGCCTTCCCTTCGCGGATCGATATCTGGGCGTCGGCATCGACGATACCGGCCCCTTTGGCGGCGGCGAGCACCGCCTGCAACCGCTTGGCGGCCTGCCCTTCGCGTTCGCGGATGGCGCGCCGAATCTCCAGCAGGGCCGGCGAAGCATTGTCCCGGATATTGCCGAAACGATCGACGATGGCGTCGATCCGCTGCACGATCCCGGGGAATGCCTCGACGCCGCGGCTGCGGGCATACAGCGCCGGATATTGCCCTTCGCGGGCGAGGATGAACGCAACGACGCTGCCGACGAGGCTCAGCGCCCGGTGCAGGGTCACCACCTCCCCCACGTCGAGGAACGTCCCTTCGACACGCAGTTTGGCAACGACATGGTCGACGTCGGGATATTCCCCGCCGGGAAAATCGTGCTCCATGTCGAGCAGCAGGCGCATCTGGTCGGCAAGTTCCAGCCTCCGCCCGATCTCGCGCGCCGAGGTCGAGAAAGTCTCTTCGGCGAGCTTCCCGCGGGCGGCACGCATGGTGCAAAGCGCTGCAACCTGTTCCCGAAGCCGGTCGAAGCCGATCTTCTGCTCGAAGTTTGCAGGATAAATCATCTTTATGTCGGATTGAACGGCTACTGCAGCCGCCTGAGCGAATCGCGCTCAGCCTTGGCAGCAGCCTTGGCGGCCTTCTTGTCGGCACGCTCCTTCATCTTTTCGGGGTTGCGCCCGAAAAGCGAGAGGTGGACGTAACGGCCGGGGTATTGTTTGACATCGGCCAGCAGCGCCGCGAGGTTGTCGCTGGCCTTTTCGAGCGAATCGTACAGTTCGGGGTCGCTGATGAGCTTGCCGATCGTGCCTTCGCCCTGCGCGATACGCGCCACGAGGTCGTCGAGGTGCTCCACGGCTTGCGAAAGTTTGCGGGCGAACTGCTCCTCGGTGAGCTGCGAGGTGAAACGATCCACGTCGCCGATGATGCTGTCCACGCGCCCAGCATTCTCGCCGAGCATGTCGGAGAATTTCGAAAGGTTGTCCAGCGCGCTCTTCAGGCTGTTTTTCTCCGCAGAGAGTATCTCGGCCATGTCGCCCGTCACGGAGTTCAGGTTGCCGAGCGTCCCGGCGATGTTGTCCGCATTGGTTTCCATCAGGCCGTTCAGGTTTTCGAGCGTGCGCGAAAGGTCGGTGGTGAGCTGCGAAACCTTCTGCTTGAAGAAATCCAGCTCGGAGCCGGCCATGTCCATCAGGTCGCGGTCGCGGCTCGAACGCAGCGTATCGCCCTTCTGGAGGTAGGTGTCGGCCGTGCCGTAGGTGATTTCGATCGCCTTGGCGCCCATCAGTCCGTTGCTGAAGATCTTGGCCTCGGAATCGGTCGGAATGCGGTACTGGCGCTTGATGGTGAACTGCAACACGACCTTGTCGCTGCGCGCGGGGTCGAACGAAAGCCGTGTCACGGAGCCGATCTTCACGCCCTTCATCATGATCGGCGACGCGTTCTGCACGCCGTTGATCTGGTCGTAGGCGGCATAATACTCGACGTTCCGGCTGAAAATGTCGAAACCTTTCAGAAACCGGATTCCGGCCCAGGCAACGCCGATCATCGCCACGGCGAATATTCCGATCTTAACTTCCCTTTTCATATTTCGCTTGTTTTTATTTCACAATTTGCGTACCCCGGCAGCTCACGACGAAGGCGTCGGGGAAAACCTTGCGCACTTCGGCCAGCCGTTTCTGGGCGGCGGCACGGGTATCGTACTCGCCGACGCAATATTTATAACGGAACCGCCCCTCGGCGGTATACTGTTTCACTTTGTTGCGGTAGGATTTGAAACGTGCGGACGAGGTCGGCACGGTCTGCGCGCTGGCCAGCACCTGCACGGTATAACGCAGCGGCCGGGCGGCTTGTTTGGGGGCATCCCCGGCCTTGGCCGGTTTCCGCGGTTCCGGTTTCTGCGCCCCGGACTTGCCCGCAGCCTTCTCCGGCTCCCCTTTTTCCGGGGTGACGGTCTTCGCGGCAGGCGCATCGGATGCCTTGTCCTGCTCCGCAGGGCGCACGGGCTCCTTCCCGATGACGACCTGCGTTTCGGGCTCTTTACCGGGCTTCGGGGCTGCTGCGGCCTCCTCTTCGGCGCGGCGCGTTTCGAGCACATAGGCCGAATAATCCCTCACGCCTTCGTAAATCGAGCGGGCGATCTCGTCCTGCCCCTTTTCCGATTTCATATAGGCCATCTCCTGGGCGTTGGACATGAAACCGATCTCGGTCAGCACGCCCGGCATGTCGGTGGCATAGAGCACGCGCAGCAGCTGGGGCTTGATGCCCCGCGAATGGCGCCCAGCCTTCAGGTAATTATTCTGAATACAGCGCGCCAGCGCCATGCTGTACTCGCCGTAGGTGAATTGCAGGTTCTGGATATAGGCCCGCACGATGGCCGCCGTCCGCTCGTCCGACATGTCGATCAGGTCTTCGCGGTTGTTCTCGAACAGGGCGTTCTCATTGTAACGCTGCTCCTTGGGGCTTTCGCCCATGATGAGCGTCTCGACACCCCGTGCCGCCGAGGATTTCGCAGCATTGACGTGGATCGAAACGAAGAGGTCGCCGCCGGCCTTGTTGGCGATGTCGGCACGCGCCTGGAGGTCGGTTGCCAGATCGGTGCCCAGCGCCTTGTCCGTCTTGCGGGTATAGACCACCTTCACGCCCGGCATCCCCTCCTCGATGAGCTTCCCGAGTTTGAGCGCCACCTTCAGCGTGAGGTCTTTCTCGTAGACATTGCCGTAGTGCGCCCCGGGGAATTTCCCGCCGTGTCCGGCATCGATGACCACAACTTCGACCCCGTGCGCAATATTCCCGGCCGTGGCACCGTTCATTAGAACGGTAACGGCCGCAAACGCGAATAACAGGAACAGTCGTGTGCGCATATTTAATGGAGTCAAATGTGAGCTTTCTGTAATTTTTTACCTATCTTTGTCGCGCCTAAAAAACCCGGCGGGAGTGCATCGAGGCCCCGATCCAGGCGTTTTTGCCGACATGTCGGCAAAGGTACGAAAAATTATTGGGATTTTGGATAGAATCAGGGTAAAATATCTGTTTTCGGCGGCGGCACTCCTCCTCTTCGCCCAGTTGGTGTTCGGCTCGTCCGTACCCCGGGGAATGCTTGCCTCGGCAGCCGAAGACAGCCTCCGCCAACGCCTGTCCGATTCCCTCCGGATCCATTCCGAAGCCGCGGCCGAAGTGCCGGAAGTTGCGACCCAAAGCCGCCGCGACCGCCGCGAGCAGGCACGCGCTGCCCGGGAACAGGCACGTCGCCGCGCCGCATTCGAAGCCCTGCCGCAGGAGCAGCGCGATTCGCTCTTCGGCGCACAGCTCGATTCGCTCATCACGCAGAAAGGCGACTCGCTCGAAGGCCGCGGAGCGGACACCATCGCCCGCGACACGGTGAAAGAGAAAAAGCCCCAGAAACCGGGGGCGTTCCTCGACGACCCGATCTCGGGCAAGAACAAGGATTCGCTGGTCTACGACGTGCGCAACAAGATGGTCTATATCTACAACGAAGGCGACATCACCTATCAGAACAGCAACCTCAAGGCCGACTACATGCAGATCAACATGGACAACAAGATGGTCTATGCATACGGCAAGCCCGATTCGCTCGAAGGCAAACCGATCGTCACCAAGCCCGAATTCTCCGAGGGCGACGCTTCGTACACGATGGATACGATCACCTACAACCTCACCTCGAAAAAGGCCAAGATCAAGGGCGTGGCAACGCAGCAGGGCGACGGCTGGCTGGTCGGCGGGAGCGTGAAGAAGATGCCCGACAACACAGTCAACATCGAAAACGGCAAATACACGACCTGCGACGAGACCGACCACCCACACTTCTACCTGGCGATGACCAAAGCCAAGGTCATCCCCGGCAAGAAAGTCGTCACGGGGCCGGCTTACCTCGTCATGGAGGACGTGCCGATCTACTTCCTCGGCATCCCCGAGGGTTTCTTCCCGATCAACATGGGGCCAAAATCGGGTCTGCTGATGCCCACCTATGGCGAGGAATACACCAAGGGGTTCTTCCTGCGCGACATGGGTTACTATTTCACGCTGGGCGACTACGCCGACGTGGCCGTGCGCGGCGGGTTCTACACGCTCGGTTCGTGGGAGGCATCGGCCGCATCACGCTACATCAAACGTTACAAGTACAGCGGCAGTTTCAACATGCAGTACTCGAACATCAAGACGGGCGAAAAAGGCGAACCGGACTATATCAAGCAGAGCAACTTCCGCATCCAGTGGACGCACTCCCAGGATCCCAAGGCCAACCCCGGGTCGACCTTCTCGGCATCGGTGAACTTCGCCACGAGCGGTTACAGCAAATATTCGGCGACCAACCTCAACGACATCCTCTCGACGCAGACCAACTCGTCGATCGCCTACTCGAAGAACTGGGCGGGCACACCCTTCTCGCTCTCGGCGAACATGTCCATCTCGCAGAACTCGCAGAACAAGAGCCTCTCGGTAACGCTGCCGACCGTGGTCTTCAACGTCTCGCGTTTCTACCCCTTCAAACGCAAGGAACGCATGGGCAAGGAGCGGTGGTACGAAAAGATCTCGATGCAGTATACGGGCAAGATGACCAACTCGGTGACCACGACCGAGGACAAGATCTTCTCGAAGGAGACGTTCGACAACATGAAGAACGGCATCGAGCATAACATTCCCGTCTCGGCGTCGTTCAACCTGTTCAACTACATCAACATCTCGCCGTCGGCGACATACAACGAAAAGTGGTACTTCAAAAAAGTCGAATTCGACTGGAACCCCGTCACGAACAAGGTCGACACGCTGCCGACGCAATACGGGTTTTACCGCCTCTACAACTACAACTTCAACGTCTCGGCATCAACGACCGTATACGGCATGTACGACTTCACCAAAAAGCGCAAAGACCGCAAGATACAGGCCATCCGCCACACGCTCACCCCCTCGATCGGATTCTCCTACACGCCGGACTTCGGCGACCCGAAATACGGCTACTACCAAACCCGGCAGACCGACTCGACGGGACGCTTCACCACCTATTCGCCCTATTCGGTCAACGCATACGGCGTACCCAGTTCCGGACGGTCGATGTCGATGAACTTCTCGTTGTCGCAGAACCTCGAAATGAAGGTGCTGTCGAAACGCGACACCTCGGGCGTGAAGAAGATCAAGC
>ULLR01025178.1_pt1 | contig 7262 bp, 7 predicted proteins | sample 1951381 | NCBI WGS metagenome assembly ULLR01 (sample SAMEA4835523, study PRJEB28245) | human gut metagenome | biome: gut microbiome; material: fecal sample | place: Denmark | collected 2008
GTACAGCTAACATGTTCGGTAAGAACTATCTAAACCGTGTAGTAATTCTGGAATAAAAACAATAATTCTGGAAAAAGGATAAGATTAGAGGTGAAACTCTATAAAGAAGAAAAGGTGTCTGATTGTTGTCGGATACCTTTTTTGTTATAAAGGAATCAAATAATATTAGATCGATAATGAAAATATTAATGTAATAATATTAGGATAAAAAGATGAATTTCTAATAGCTTACATAAATTACTCTTGAAGATCGAATACTATATAGTTAAATAATTAAATATTTATTTAGATAAAGTGCCTAGTGTGGTAAGGAAGTCCAGAAGAATAAGGTCTCGCTTACATGAAAATAGCTATTAATATATCAAAATCTCATTTTTTATAAGATGTATCTTTGCTGTTGATTATTAGATCGTTATTGTATTGTGTCCTATGAATTGATTTCTTCTGAAAATTAATATAAAAAGCCATGTTTGGTAATAATATAGTATAATGCATGCTTTGAACTTCTACTCTAATGGCCAGTTTATAGTCAATAGTGCTTTTAAAGTAAAGCGGAATAATTGGAATGTGCAGCTATATTTAGCATGAGTTAGACTCCCTTTTTTGTTATTATGCCGGTAGATGGAGGTAAATATCAAATTTTAATCGTAATTTTGTAGCCCATTATGAGTAGAATATTAGCTATTGATTACGGTAAAAAGCGTACGGGAATAGCTGTCAGCGATACATTGCAAATGATTGCTAACGGACTGACCACTGTGCCTACGCATGAGCTGCTGGCATTCATCCTTGATTATGTAGGAAAAGAACCGGTGGAACGTATTCTTGTAGGCTTGCCTAAACAGATGAATAATGAGGCTTCGGAAAATATGAAACGTATAGAACCTTTTGTCCGTTTGTTGAAGAAAAAGTTACCGGAAATGCCTGTTGAGTATGTTGACGAGCGCTTTACATCCGTTTTGGCACATCGCACTATGCGGGAGGCCGGGCTGAAGAAGAAAGATCGCCAGAATAAGGCTTTGGTGGACGAAATCAGTGCAACTATTATTCTGCAAAGCTATTTGGAAAATAAACGTTTTATATTATAATAAGGTATATATACTTATATATATTGATTTAGTAATTTGTAACTTAGAGAAAGAATGATTTTACCCATTTATGTATACGGTCAGCCCGTATTGAGAAAAGTGGCGGAAGATATTGCTCCCGACTATCCAAATTTGAAAGAGTTAATTGCGAATATGTTCGAAACGATGGATAATGCTGAAGGTGTAGGGCTTGCAGCACCGCAAGTAGGATTGCCTGTTCGTGTTGTAGTCGTTGATCTGGATGTATTATCAGAAGATTATCCTGAATATAAAGGTTTCCGGAAAGCATATATCAACCCCCATATCCTGGAAGTATCAGGTGAAGAAGTGTCTATGGAAGAAGGATGCCTGAGCCTTCCGGGTATTCATGAAGCTGTGAAGCGTGGTAATAAAATCCATGTAACGTATATGGATGAGGATATGGTAGAGCATGACGAAATTGTTGAGGGCTACCTGGCACGTGTGATGCAACATGAATTTGACCATTTAGAAGGAAAGATGTTTATTGATCATTTGTCTCCCTTGCGTAAGCAAATGATTAAGGGAAGACTGAATGCGATGCTAAAGGGAAAAGCCCATTGCACGTATAAAGTCAAGACTGTGAAATAAGCTAATCTTATAATAAGGTATAAAAGGCTCAAAAAATATAAAAAGTCTTCCGTTAATCCCGCCAAGTAAATGAAAAGCATTAAATTTGTTTCGTTTACAAGCATTTATAAGACAAGATGATAAAAAAGATACTGACGGCTTTCCTGTTGCTTCCTACGTTGCTGTGTGCGCAGATCAATACGGAGCGAGTGATGACAATCGCACGCAACGCGTTGTATTTTGAAGACTATGTGCTTTCTATCCAGTATTTCAACCAGGTAATTAACGCTAAGCCTTATTTATATGAGCCTTACTTCTTTCGCGGTTTGGCAAAAATCAATTTGGATGATTTCCAAGGTGCGGAAGCGGATTGCGATGCGGCTATCGATCGTAATCCTTTTGTAGTAGGTGCCTATCAGATACGTGGATTGGCACGTATCCGGCAGAATAATTATAACGGTGCTATTGAAGATTATCAGACAGCTCTGAAATATGATCCGGAGAATCTTGTTCTGTGGCATAATCTTTCTCTTTGCCATATGCAGAAAGAGGATTATGATGCGGCTAAAGAGGATTTGGGGAAATTGCTGAAGATAGCTCCCAGGTACACGCGTGCTTATCTGATGCGTGGCGAAGTGTCGTTGAAGCAAAAGGATACTATACAGGCTCTGAATGACTTTGAAACGGCAATTGATATGGACCGTTATGATCCTGATGGATGGAGCGCACGCGCTATTGTCCGTTTGCAACAGGGAAAGTATACAGATGCCGAAAGTGACTTGGATCAGGCTATTCATCTGAGTGCGAAGAATGCTGGTAATTATATCAATCGTGCATTGGCGCGTTTCCATCAGAATAATCTGAGAGGCGCCATGAGTGATTATGATCTGGCATTGGACATCGATCCGAATAACTTCCTGGGGCATTATAACCGTGGTTTGCTCCGTGCACAGGTAGGTGACGATAACCGGGCACTTGAAGACTTTGATTTTGTTCTGAAGGTAGAACCGGATAATATGATGGCAACTTTCAACCGTGGTTTGCTGCGTGCACAGACGGGTGATTATCGTGGTGCTATCAGTGACTATTCGAAGGTGATTGACGAATATCCTAATTTTATGGCTGGGTACTATCAGCGTGCCGAAGCTCGTAAGAAGATCGGTGATCGTAAAGGTGCCGAAGAGGATGAATTCAAAATCATGAAGATGCAGATAGACAAGCGTAACGGGGTTACGACAAGCGATAAGGACGTTGCGGACAATAATCAGGATAATGAGGATACGAGCAAGACGCGTAAGAAATCCGATAAGAATATGGAGAATTACCGGAAAATCGTGATTGCTGATGACTCGGAAGAAGACCAGAAATATAAGAGCGACTACCGCGGTCGTGTTCAAGACCGGAACGTAGCCGTTAAGATGGAACCGATGTATGCATTGACATATTATGAGAAATCGAGTGAGGTGAAGCGCATTGTTCATTTCCATAAATATATTGAGGAGTTGAATCATGAGAAAATATTCCCGAAACCGTTGCGTATTACTAATATGGAAGCTCCGTTGACGGAAGAACAGGTGAAATTTCATTTTGCTCTGATCGATACCCATACTTCGGATATCGTATCCAATGATAAGGATGCCAAGAAACGTTTTCTGCGCGGACTTGATTTCTATCTGGTTCAGGACTTTGCCAGTTCTATAGATGACTTTACGCAGTCCATTTTGCTGGATGATAAATTCTTTCCGGCTTACTTTATGCGCTCGTTGGTGCGTTATAAGCAATTGGAATATAAGAAGGCGGAAGCCGGTTTGACCGAAGGTGTTCCCGGAGCTTCTGTTGACAGTAAGAATCAAGCGGAAGTAACCGCCTTGGATTATGATATTGTGAGAAAAGATTTGGATCATGTCATCCAATTGGCACCTGATTTTGTTTACGGATATTATAATCGTGCCAATGTGCTGTCTCTGTTGAAGGATTACCGTGGAGCATTGGTAGATTATGACAAGGCAATCGAACTGAATAAAGACTTTGCCGAAGCTTATTTCAACCGTGGTCTGACTCATATCTTCCTGGGTAATAATAAGCAGGGTATTACAGACCTGAGTAAAGCAGGAGAATTGGGTATTGTTTCTGCTTACAATATTATTAAGCGGTTTACCAATACTCGTGAATAACATTTTTTTGCTAAAAAATAAAATATCAAAAAGAATTAGCTATTTTTGCGTTCTGAAAATTGAAATATACACAACATTATGATAAAAATTACATTTCCAGACGGCTCCGTACGCGAGTATAATGACGGAGTAACGGGACTGCAAATTGCAGAAAGTATCAGCTCTCGCCTGGCACAGGAAGTGCTGGCATGTGGCGTGAACGGTGAGATTTATGATTTGGGGCGTCCTATCAACGAGGATGCTGAGTTTGTTCTCTATAAATGGGAAGACGAGCAAGGTAAGCATGCATTCTGGCATACCAGTGCTCACTTGTTGGCTGAAGCCTTACAGGAATTATATCCGGGTATTCAGTTCGGTATTGGTCCTGCCATTGAAAACGGTTTCTACTATGATGTGGATCCGGGTGAGGCTACTATTAAAGAATCTGACCTTCCGGCGATTGAGGCTAAAATGGCAGAACTGGTAGCAAAGAAAGAAGCTGTTGTGAGAGAAAGTATTTCAAAAGCGGATGCATTGACAAAATTCGGTGATCGTGGAGAAACTTATAAATGTGAATTGATCTCTGAATTGGAAGATGGTCACATTACTACTTATACGCAAGGTGCTTTTACGGATTTGTGCCGTGGCCCGCACTTGATGACTACTGCGCCGATTAAGGCTATCAAATTGATGTCGGTAGCCGGTGCTTACTGGCGTGGACATGAAGACCGCAAGATGATGACGCGTATCTACGGTATTACTTTCCCGAAGAAAAAGATGCTGGATGAATATCTGGTTGTTCTGGAAGAAGCCAAGAAACGTGACCATCGCAAAATCGGTAAGGAAATGGATTTGTTCATGTTCTCTGATACAGTAGGTAAAGGCTTGCCTATGTGGTTGCCGAAAGGTACTGCATTGCGTCTGCGTCTGCAGGAATTCCTGCGCCGTATTCAGGCACGTTACGATTATCAGGAGGTTATTACTCCGCCGATTGGTAACAAGCTGCTGTATATAACTTCCGGTCACTATGCTAAATATGGTAAGGATTCATTCCAACCTATTCATACACCCGAAGAAGGAGAGGAGTACTTCCTGAAACCGATGAACTGTCCTCACCACTGTATGATTTATAAGAATTCCCCGCGTTCATATAAGGATCTGCCTTTGCGCTTGGCTGAATTCGGTACGGTTTGCCGTTATGAGCAAAGTGGTGAATTGCACGGATTGACACGTGTACGTAGCTTTACACAGGATGATGCACATATTTTCTGCCGTCCCGACCAGGTGAAAGATGAATTCCTGCGCGTGATGGACATTATTTCTATTGTGTTCCGTTCTATGGACTTTGCCAATGTGGAAGCACAGATTTCCTTGCGTGACAAAGTGAACCGTGAGAAATACATCGGTAGCGACGAAAACTGGGAAAGAGCTGAACAGTCTATCATCGAGGCTTGTGAAGAAAAAGGCTTGACTGCAAGAATTGAATATGGTGAGGCGGCTTTCTATGGCCCGAAGCTGGACTTCATGGTAAAAGATGCTATCGGTCGCCGTTGGCAGTTGGGCACCATTCAGGTGGATTATAACTTGCCGGAACGATTTGAGCTGGAATATACCGGTGCTGATAACCAAAAACATCGTCCGGTGATGATACACCGTGCACCATTCGGTTCAATGGAGCGTTTCGTTGCTGTGCTTATCGAGCATACGGCAGGTAAGTTCCCGTTGTGGCTGACACCTGAGCAGGTAGCTATTTTGCCTATCAGTGAGAAGTTTAATGATTATGCACAGGAAGTGAAAAAGTTCCTGAAGCAATATGATATCCGTGCAATTGTGGATGAACGCAATGAGAAGATAGGACGTAAGATTCGTGATAATGAATTGAAGCGTATTCCTTACATGCTGATTGTGGGTGAAAAAGAAGCAGAAAACAGAGAAGTTTCTGTCCGCAAGCAAGGGGAAGGCGATAAAGGCACTATGAAATTTGAAGAATTTGCTAAAATTTTGAACGAAGAAGTTCAGAATATGATAAATAAATGGTAACTTTGCGCCCACTTGTGAAAGCATAGCATAAATGATGTTCTAAAGATAGCTTTTACCTAACATAAAAAAATAATAATTTGGGAGTAGTAAATAAGAAACAAACTGGAAATAGAGGTTATTTAATGAAAAATGACAGCTTAAAAGGGCAATACCGGATTAACGAACAAATCCGTGCCAAAGAAGTCCGCATAGTGGGCGATGAAGTAGAACCCAACGTATATCCGATAGCCCAGGCATTGAAGCTTGCCGAAGAGCGTGAGGTGGATCTCGTGGAAATCTCTCCAAACGCACAACCCCCTGTTTGTCGTGTCATCGATTACTCTAAATTTCTTTATCAGTTAAAGAAGCGTCAGAAAGAACAGAAGGCGAAACAGGTGAAGGTAAACGTGAAGGAGATTCGTTTCGGTCCTCAGACTGATGATCACGATTATAACTTCAAGTTGAAGCATGCTAAAGGCTTTTTGGAAGAAGGTGATAAAGTAAAGGCTTATGTGTTCTTTAAAGGTCGTTCCATCTTGTTTAAAGAGCAAGGAGAAGTGTTGTTGCTTCGTTTTGCCAATGACTTGGAAGACTATGCAAAAGTAGATCAGATGCCAGTACTGGAAGGAAAGAGAATGACTATTCAGCTTTCTCCGAAGAAAAAAGAAGTGCCTAAGAAGCCTGTTGCACCGAAATCTGCAGATGCTCCGAAAGCAGCTCCGGCTGAATCAGAAGAATAAAAGAAATGAGTAACGCCACAGGTATAGTGCGTTGCCATATAATTTAAATAATTTAAAAATAAGTAAGATGCCAAAGATGAAGACTAACTCCGGTTCTAAAAAGAGATTTACTCTTACCGGAACAGGTAAAATCAAAAGAAAGCACGCTTTTCACAGTCACATTTTGACTAAGAAAACTAAGAAGCAAAAAAGAAACTTGTGCCATTCAACTACAGTTGACGTGACGAACGTAAGCCAAGTTAAGGAACTCTTAGCAATGAAGTAAAAAGCGTACAAAGTATTTTAAAGTATTAACCGAATGCATTAGCTTTAAGTCCGTTGCGTGAAGTAATGGCGCTAACATTCAAAAATTAGTAAAACTATGCCAAGATCAGTAAATCACGTTGCTTCAAGAGCAAGAAGAAAGAAAATTTTGAAATTAACCAGAGGTTACTTTGGTGCAAGAAAGAACGTATGGACCGTTGCCAAGAATACTTGGGAGAAAGGTTTGACTTATGCGTTCCGCGACCGTAAGAACAAGAAAAGAAACTTCCGCGCTTTGTGGATTCAGCGTATCAACGCTGCAGCTCGTTTGGAAGGTATGTCTTATTCTAAGCTGATGGGTGCTTTGCACAAAGCAGGTATCGAAATCAACCGTAAAGTTTTGGCTGATTTAGCGATGAACCATCCGGAAG